>WLWD01001045.1_pt1 | contig 100550 bp, 79 predicted proteins | sample 6712731 | NCBI WGS metagenome assembly WLWD01 (sample SAMN12718690, study PRJNA576275) | sponge metagenome | isolation source: marine sponge | host: Mycale hentscheli | place: New Zealand: South Island, Marlborough, Capsize Point | collected 2014-11-01
CTGATGGAGATGGAGATGCTGGAACTGGAGATAGAGCTGGTGGAACTGGAAATGGAGCTGATGGAGCTGGAGATGGAGCTGATGGAGATAGAAATGGAGGAACTGGAGATGGAGATACTAAATTGGCTCGCTTCTGTGCGATGGTGCAAAAGTCTTTACTACAGTTGTGATGGAATCCAAAGCAATGGTATGGTCCATTTTGAAGATCGCGCTTCAGAGAAGAGAGCGCCTTCATGCGATCCTGCTCCTTGCTTCGCATTCGTATAGCACAATGTGCTGCTGTTACAAATCTCTTCCTCATCTTTTGAGTGAGACCTCCATTACCCTTAATGTATGAAGGGTTGTCCTGGACGAGCCTTTCAAGTGCCCCTCTGTAGCATTTACAGGTGTGATTGGCACATTCAAGCTTCTCAATGACACGGCCCCAGCCAGGAACACACCAACCTCCATCCACAATCACAGATATGGCAGGAACTCCTTCATGGTATTTATTTCTAGCTTCAGCTAACCGCTTCTCTTCTCGCCCAGCATCAGCCATGGCTTCCCGTAGCTCTCGCTTCCAAATTTACCAATGTCTCATTCTGAATGCACAAAGCTTGCACCAGTCATCACTGGCACACCTAAGACGCTCATAGTCTCCTCAAGCTGGCTGTGACCTCCTCCGGTTGCCATTTGACCCCATACCACAGCCAAGTTACACTCCCATCGACTATAACCTTGTGGACCTTTCACCTTCTTGGATGTCTGCAATTTTATGACATGCTTACAAATAGGGCACTGGCCAAATAGTATGGATGCTAATCCATTTCTGACTTCTCCATTGAAAACAATTGACCCTTCACACTGCATGGCATGCCAGTTCAAGTCATCACTCTAGGTCTGTAGTTGGTCAATGTTCACTATCCTGCTCCCTTCCAAACTCTCAGTTTTGTCTGCTTGCTGTTTAGTCCATGTTTCTTTATTTTTCATCCATGGTAGTTTTTTCTTCCTGTAAACATGTCTGTGACTGTTGCTGGCACTCTTCCTCTTGTTCTTGAGATTCCCCATGCTTCCAAACTTGTAAGGTTTCCTGCGTAGCTAACGAAAAAGCGTGAGCGAAGCAAGAGGTAGGGCCAATCACAATGATTTTTTGAAAAAAACCAGTGATTCTCTGTGTACTCTTCCAGGATTGCACCTTACTAGGGGCCGATTTCAAGGCTAGCTATTTTACAGGTAAGCAGTTTACTTCTGGGAAGGTTTGGAGCTGAGATGGTCATGACTGGCTCTCCAGTAAGTGTAGATGTATCTTTCAGGGCCCTCAGTGTCAAGATTGTATTATAAATGTCGAAGATAATTGTGAGTGAAAATTATTTCAGGAACCAGTTAATGGAAGCATGGGTCTTCTCTTCCAGTTCAGTATGGAATATATACAAATAGTTTTTTTTGAATATATATTGAATGAATTTTATTATAAAACAATCATTGGAATGATATAAGTAATTATGAAGCATAAAAAGGTGACTGTACAAACTTATGAATATTCATGAGGTAACACTATATCAGAACCTTAAGATTTCTTATCGCTCAACTTGTGGTAGTTTTCTTCTGGTCCTTCGCCAACACTGTTCAGAGCTAGACCCTTTTGCGTCCTTCCGGCAGTGCCTGCTCTGAGTAAGTGACCACAAGGTGTGGTTGCACCCCGCGAGCTCCTCCACAGTGGTTTTATAAGGTAGTAAAACTTAGCATATAGCAATACTCGCATATGTTTAACTGAGCTGCGTATCAAATATGTAATTAATTCACTGTGAAAATCAATTATATATTATATTTTATTCTATGCTATATAATCTTCTTGTACCATGGTATGTTCAAAACGTTGAATCTGATTGCTCAATTAATGGTGATTATATTTCGTACCCACTTCCTAGGAGGTGAATACATGTAAGTGCACTGTCCAATAAAAAATTAGTTTTTATGCGTTTCTTATAGCCTAGAGCCTCAGTACAAGTCGATTGCATCCCTCTGTGTTTGATTGCTATGGGATTTACACTATCCTTGGACTATTGGTCCTTGGTTGTATAAATCCCGTACCAACCTCCACGTCGTGGTGTAACCATAGTATATCGTGATATCACAAGGTGTTATCTCATGCTTAATGCGCAAACTCATTACCCTAAAATATGCTAGTAGAGCACCCAGCCTTGCTTAACCATTCCTGGTGTTCTAGCGCTACCTTTTTCTACGAATTCTATCCATCAAAGCTAATGCAGCTGCTAAAATATCAGCTGTGGGTGTTGGGAGCCCCTATAGACTAATACTTTGAGTTTTGTAGCTAACTTTGTGAGCTGGGTTATACCAACCCTAGTACAAGCTACTGCAGTGAAGGTATCTAGAATAGACTAAACACTCATCAAAGTGATATAGCAAGATATTTCACCCTCAGCCTTTATTTTCACTAGCCTCTGGCTCATGAAAATAAATTTTCCTGCTTCTAATATCTATCAAGTGCATGGATGATAACTGGAGTTGAACTGATCTCCTTTGACAACTTGTTCCTCCACTCATTTCCTTGGAAGTGTTCAGTTACCCAGTTGAAGTGGCTGTTGTTAATTAAGGATCTGCACTTTTCAGCACAAGTCAAACAGTAATATCCAGCCTGATTTTACTCTAGTAGGCATAGCCATTTTAGGCAGAGGGAGTTTGACAAAAAGTTCGATGTAGATTGATGAAGCTACAACTGCACATTAAGCTGACTAAGCTCCTCTAATTAGATCTAATTAATCTAAGAAAATAGTGCATATAATTTTTGAGCCATCATACAAAAATTTATTCCACACCACTTACTATGTTCATAGAATTAAGGGATAGATAATGAAAATACTCATTGATGCATGGTCTTTTTTGTCACTCTTAATAGCTGCCCATCTGCTGAAATACAAAATACAGTATTTTTGTGCACTCTAAATGATTATATTACATTTATTGCCTATTGAGTCTATTTTGCTGTCAAACTAGAGTAAGGTGACATTTGCTGTTTCATTTTTTCTACAGAAAAGTAAATTTAGATCACTTTATAATACAACTGTCATTGGTACGTTTCAAAATGTTTAATTGTGAAACGACAAGAAAAATTAACACGATACTGAAAATTATTACAAAACTCTAACAGTCTCATTTTTGAAAATGAATTTGGAAGTTGCAGATAAATTTTAGCTATTCTTGAACAGCTCTTAAATTTCTTCCCTGTAGTTTACACGGATTCTAGCAAGGTGGAAATTCTGTTAGAAAGTAGGAGGGCCAATAATAACATTTTTTTTAAATATAATAGTAATGGCTTTAAAACACTATTATCATTTATTAGTTATATAAACAGGAGCTTTTTACCCATGAGGGGGTTTAATGAGAATACATTAAGATCAGAATTAATTATTCACTGTGGCTATTTATGTATTGTGTATTAGATGGATTTACTTGCCATTTATTCAAAGTTAAGGGAGAGCTTTGTCATTTTAATGTATTAGTTTCTTCTGTCATTTCAATATTTATTTTGTCTTTCCCATGATGTTTCAGTCCGATAGTTTGGCTAATGTGAACAAAATATTTATATCAAATGTTATGTAATAACATTATTACATGCTTATGGTGGCCAAATATTGTGAGGCCAAGACCACCAAAGCCAAACCTCCCTCCTCCCCACCCCCCATTAATTAACAGGTAGTGATGAAACAAAATACAGAATGGTAATGTCTTTAAGTTATACTGCTTTACCAAACATTTCATGATATTGGATATTGTGGGAATATGTGTACAGATATAAACTTCAGGTGTGTTTCATATTATTTCATTTTATCTTATGTACTAGAATTCAATGGTTTGAAAACAGAGAGGTGATAAACCAAACCGGCAAAGAGACACCTAAACCTGCTTGAGTACACACAGAAGTCGCAGGCAGATTTAAGCCAGTTGTGAGTTTCATTTACTCTAACTGAATATCAGTATAGTCTTCCAGCTTTATCAATTCATCAGAACTTAACAACTCTGTCAAGCAACTGTAAGTTTTTGATATGATAATAATTGTATATATTTTATTGTGTTCTCTGTACATTTAGAACCATCAGCTGCATTTCGATGTTTTCTTTGGATGCCTCATGTTGTTTTGGCAGCTGATAATCTTACATCACCACAATGACAGCTAATCCTACTTTCTATGCAAAAAGACTCACTCAAGACTGTCCAGAGATGTAAGAATTCTATAATCACCCATGCAATGACGTGTTTATCTGGCTCTATGAAGAGTGAGTTTGGCATAGTAATGAGTATTTGACGTGTTATAGGAATCAAGTTGATTAAATGGGCATGGCCTGCAGGTTGTTGTTTTTTTTTATGTCAGTAGGCATCACAGTATTGACTATTATTTAATGCCACAACAAGTGGAGGTACTTGCTTAAAGAATAGGCTTTATCAGTGCAATTGCACTAATGAATCAATGTGTTAAAATTATTTTGCAATACTTAGCTTCTATTCAAGCATATTTGTTGATTAAATTATGGTATAGAAATGTATTTAATCATTACATATAGGTTACACCATGACGAGGAGGTCGGTAAGGGATTTACACAACCGAGAGCCGAAGGCCCAATGATAGTGTAAATCCCATACCAACCGAATGCGGAGTGGTGTGACCGATTTGTATCATGGCTTTAGGCTAAAAGGAACGTACAAGTTTGATTGAACAGTTTTTTATTCACCTCTTAGGAGGTAGGTACAAAATATATATTCACCACGAATTGAGTACAATCTGATTAGACAGTTTGAGCATACCATGGTACAAACATAATTAAGCATGTAATTATTATTTATTACAGTTACAAAGGGAATTTTTTGTCAGCATTGTGCATGGAACGTACTGAATCAGGTATGTAATAATGATCTCTCAGGATTGTGTATAAATTCACACATATGTAATTGTTTACAGTGACTTGTACTGAATGTAACTCAATCTGCTTCTGTAACACTTCTACTGAGCCTGTGTTATTTCTCATTTCCAATTAAAAATGTTAAGCAATTGAAAGTGAAAATTTATACAGCTGAGCAAGAATGTAGTTTATGTACCAGGTATGTAACATTGAATAATACAATCTAATGATTTATACAAAAACAAATGTTACAACTTTAGATGTAACAAGAATACCACGAAGAAGAGAGATACTGTTTTGAACCACCCACCAAACTTATTATGTTTATGCATAGCAAAGGATAACATTACGTAAGATTTTATCCTTGTTATAAAATAACTGTTAACATTTATGTTACATGTAGATCTACAGCACACTTCAACTGCAGGTATCTAATAAAGTGACTTTTGATGCTCAATATATTATATATATATATATATATATATATTATATATAATATTATTATTGGTATTATTAGTTACCCATTTAAAAATGTATGGGAAAAATCGCTGTTCAATTGAAATCGCATGGGGAACATAGCATTGTGGAAAAAAATCTTGACATACATTTCTCACTTTCTTCCCAAGTATATTCAGAGTGGCTACACAGGTGTTGAAATGTGGCATAGAAAGGTGATGAAAAATTCTTTTCCACAAGTGCTGTATGGGTGATTTCTAGAATTGCACACAGGTCAATGTAGCCAGTCAAGATCTGATACTGTTTCCTATAAATGATGGTGGAAACCACTGGACTTTACTGGTATGAAATTAATGTATGAATTTTGTATCAACTAATAATGTGAGTGTATATATGTCTATAGGTTTTAGATGTCAATGCCCAAGTGAGCTAGTACTATGACTCTTTGTACAACCATAATGTAATGTACTGGACTCAAATCAAGTAAACAATTGATGTTGTCTTTGTATATGTTTCATATAAATATTAATTTTAGATCTTACATGAAATACAAGTGTATCCAATTGAACATAGAGAAGTGGCAGTACCATCATTGAAAGGTGAGTAGCAAGTTATATAAATACTTCATCAATTTAAGTAATAATAATAACTTTGTATAAAGGATATTCCCAGACCAAAGAATGGAGTTGACTGTGGAGTCTTTGTCTGTCAGGTTAGTGCTTAGTTTATTTTAGTAATTACTCTTCATGTTTATTTATATATACTGCATTAGTACATGTTCTACCGCTCCATGGATAAGCCATTCCAGTTTGTGCAGGTAATATTGATTCTTTCATTTATAAACATTTTTACCTGTTGCATTGCTTACTATGCAGAAACACAGGGGGATCTTTCGTAAAAATAATGTTGGAAGAACTTTTGAATGGAAATTTAATGTGAGAAATGATCAATATCCATAAACTGTGATAAAGTTATTGTACCTCTTGTATATTAGGCATCTAAGTGAAAGACAGAAATTACTTGATCTGTACAGATTTGTGGATGTAGATACTTACTACCATCCCAAAGTATACTTGGAACCTGTTAGTGCAAGGCAACTTCATCAGAAACTATCAGGTTAACTAAGACATCAATATTTCGCATTTTAAATTATGTAAACATTCACATTTCCCACATAACTTGTGAATGAAAATGCATGTGCTGTGAAGTGATATGGAAAGCCATTGTGGACAAAACTATACACCAATTACCATTTAATCTATCATTAAAACCACTATCAAATTTCATACAGCCATTCTTCATGTCAACGTTTCAACCAATATTAAGACTTTATCCCTATTTCATCAAACTTTAAACCATACATCATATCAAATACCAGACACATCATCAAACTTTATATCAAATACCGAACACATCACCAAACTTCATATCAAATACCAAACACAACACCAAAATTCATATCATATACCAACACACACAAAGCTTTATAAATACCAAACACATCCCCAAACTTCATATCATATACCAACACACACCAAACTTTAGCTATAGAAAATATCAAACACATCAACTAACCTCATATCAATTACCAAATACATCACCAAATTTTATATCAATTACCAAAAACATCACCAAACTTTATATCAAATGCAAAACACAACACCAAATACCAAAAACAAACTTCATATAAAAAAGCTGATCTATTATTATATACGAAGTATTATTATAATGAAACTCACCTTGGGTGAAGCACCATGTGGACATGTCAGAAAATAAGCGTTGCGAACAAAATCCCTTTACCAGTTGTAGTGGGTTGGGGATGTTGTAGGGAGACAAAATAAATTTGATGTAACCAAAATGTAAATGTTTATATCTAGGTGATAAACAGTAGGTAATGTACTTATGAATAATCTAGCAAACTACTTGAACTACACTTCACTAATAATTGTCAACAGGTTTAGCTAGAAACTCTACTTGTTGCATTATAAATTAGCTATGAAGTGAATCTCATGGCATTCGTTTTCTAAACATAAACAGCCGCTTATTCATATACACAAGTATACTCCAGAATTATGAGGACGCAAATTGTATTGAAGTATTTTAGCTACTGCACATGACCATCCTGTAAATATGTAGCTATGAATAGTTGTTGGCATTTCTTTCAGAAATGCTTAGCTATAGCTAGGTGGCTAACTAGCTATCTGAACGAATTAAGAACTTTACTAGATGTATGGCATGCAACTTTTTAAGCTATAAGCTAGCTAATTGTGAGTAGATGCTCAGTTCAGATATACAAGGTATTAAATGGTGGAAAGGCAATATGTATATAGCTAGCAAGCAAATAACTAGCTAGCTATATGACTCTTTTTAAGCAAGCAAGAAATTCAGTAAGCATGCCAGCAAGCAAAATGTATTAGTATTTAATTTGAGTAGCTAGTATAAAAACAGAATCTTAGTGATGGGAAGCACAGGCTCTTGACTCCTTTTGTTCAATTGTTTCATCTCATTGTTAGCTAATATAATTAATAATAATAATAATAATAATAATAGTAATAGTAATAATAATAATAACAATAATAATAATAGTAATAATAACAACAACAACAACAATAATAATAATAATTACTACTATTGTTATTATTATTATTATTATTATTATTATTATTATTATTATATTATTATTAGCAAGACACATTAATGTCATGTGTGACAATACTGAGCATGTGCCAAGTAAGCTATAATAAAGAAGTGTGTACCAACTAACATCTATTATACCTGTCTCGGTATCGCGTGGGTAGTGGATTCTTCTGTTGAGTTTTTACACTGGAGGTGGTGTTCGTTTGATGTCTCGTCTGTACGCTGAATGTGACAATCTTCTGGATGCAATACAAATTGCTTTGGAACAGATCAATAATAGTATTCTCTGGGACACCGGTGACTTTGATGGTGCTATCATTCAACTGGAAACTGTAAGCCAGAGCCTCGCTTGGGTTCAACCACTCTTTGAAGATTCAGTTAACTTTATGAATCTGACGTCAACAGTAACAGATATGATTAGTATTTAATGGACAGCCACGATCAATGTTATCGTAACAACACTACTGGTAGACCTCCTCTGAATATTTCCAAAGTACAGCTGTCTGTCTTGTTAGAGCTAGAGTTCACTCAAGTGGAAATAGCTAAAATATTTGGCTGTTCTTCTAAAACTATTCATAGAAGAGTACTCCAGTTCGGATTAGATCAATTTACTAGCTATAGCGCCATTTCTGATGAGAAATTAGACGAAGTGGTGTTAAATTTTCGTATCCAACTTCCCTACTTCTGGCCAGAAACAATTAGCTGGACATCTCACTTCTTTGGGCTACCGTATTCAGAGGTATAGAATCAGAGATAGTTTATACCGGGTTGATCCTTGGGGAGTACAGATTAGAAGTCGTCGACTGCTTCATCGTAGAAAATACAAAGTGGCTGGCCCCAATAGCTTGTGGCACATTGATGGCAACCATAAACTTATACGATGGCGAATTGTTGTCCACGGGGGTATAGATGGCTTTTCAAGGATACCAGTATAATTATTTAGTAGCTTCTTCCAACAATAGATCTTGTACAGTTCTTGGTCATTTTTTAGTTGCTGTGGAAAAGTACAGTTTGCCTTCCAGAGTCAGAGGTGGGGAGGTGAAAATGTGGCTGTTTCAGAGTATATGCTAAGGCATCCACGAAGAGGAACAGGTAGAGGTAGCTTTATTGCTGGGCGCAGTGTGCGCAATCAAAGGATAGAGCATTTGTGGCGAGATGTGTTTTCTTCTTGCCTTGCTCCTCTATATTACCAGTTTTATGATCTGGAAGACGAAGGACTCCTAGACCCATCTGATGAAATAGATTTGTTTTGCCTCCACTTTGTTTTTTTGCCGAGAATTAACCAACTTTTGGAATCATTCAGAGCTGCTTATTGTCGTCATAAATTGAGAACAGAACATAGTTGGTCTCAAACATCTCTTTTGCACTCTTTGGTAGATCCTCTCAAACAGTGTGAAGATACCGGTAAAGGGTTCTACATGACTACCAGACAGATTGTGAGAGACTTGATGATTGTGTAAATAAACTTAAGTTTTGTAATCCCCTCCTCACCCCTCACTTTCCAGTTGGAGTCAATTATTTCACTGTTATGATTCATTGAACAAGTTCCCAGTCAAAATATTTTTTAAGATTAATTTCGAACCATGGGTAAAGATAGGAACTACTAATGACTTACAGTCACCCAGTGTTAAATTTCAACCTCTACCTTTTCAGAGACCACAACCTTTTACATTGCAGTTCCCTATTACCATTATACTGTTAATTGTGGTCAGAAAGATAATGAAAGTCAATAGTTTACAATCCAATGAGTCAAACTTGTCCCTTCAGAGTAGGACTACAAGTACTGGCCATTGCCAGGTCACCCTCAATGAACTTAAGCCTGGGCTTCTCAGCAAATCCCAACGGTGGTTCACTCTCTGCACCAGAGAAGAAAATCATTACTTGTTGTAGAGTAACTTTGTTGCCATCCTCTGTCCTCACTTGACCTCTACAGCCACATTGATACCATCAAATTAAAAATAATGATAACAATAATATAAACACAACAGATAGGGGAATGGGGTATTATCATATTTCCTGTTCATTACAAGTCTAAAATATCCGGGTTTTCTGTGTTAAATATATCGAGACAAATCTTTTATCCTGATCACTTTCATCAGCTGTGGAATACTGTAATTAACTAGGAATGCCACCCACACTACACACCTTCACACTCCTCAATGTAATCACTAAAATATACGTATGTCTGATGCTCCTTCTCCCTTCTCTCTGCTCTGTCACTGAAAGAGATGTTGAAAAGTGTTCTGAAGTAATCTAAAATACATAATAAAAATAAATAAATCAAGTTTACTTATCTAATCCCACTTCAATCCCACCCACTGTAATTTCCCTGACCTTGAGTTAAGTCTACTGGAGTTAGAGTGAATTGCTCTGCCTTCAGGGATGGATATTTGCGTGTGTACTCCAATACATTGCAAGTACTCAGTTCTTCACAAAACTGGTCTAGTTCTGGCTTCACCTTCAGCAAGACTTGTGCCTTCAATGTGTCAATGATACCGGTTTTATCAGCCATTACGAGTGTGAACAAAGGCTTTCTATATCCTGTTTCAAGAAAGAGCCGATTCATGATCTGGATTCTTGAACAATTCTCTCAGTGTCTCCTTGGTCTCAACTGATTCCAGCTAAAAGTTGTGGTAAATACATCATGTTGTGAAATTTTGAGGTGGCCAAGTTTTTCAGCAATACCATACATGTATAAATAGACTTGGCCATAACATCACACAGTTTGACCCAAAAAAACAACAAAAAAACAACAACAACAACAACTATAACATAACTTCAGTGAGGTAGGGTGTCTACTCTAGTACACCACAGGCTCCTCCTCTGCTTCTTCAGGAGCATTTCACAGGTAACCAACTGTCTTACCCAATTATGTGGTTACTCAGCTATGTACCTTTTTTACAGCAGCTAGGGAGAGATGAGTTTGGACTGGTGGAAGTCATTACTGTTTTATTGTTGGTGCCCTATAACTCAACACTAAAACAGAGTGTGAAAAGAAAGGTAGGGGGGGGGGGTGAAAGAGAGGGCGAGAGAGAGAGAGAGAGAAAGGGAACTTAAGCAGCCCTGTGTGTGATTATTCATAGGTGGTGCAACACTAGCTCCTCCGCCTATTTAGGAGCAGTCAAACTCCTATCAGTCTGGGCAATGTAACACAAGCTCCACCTCAGCCTTTTCAGGTGAAGCCAATATGTAGAAGAAAAAAATTGTCTGGTATGTACACATGTACGCTAGTAGCCCAGGAAATGTAATGTAGCATCCTCACTTGACAGAGCAGTTCTCTCACAAGTGGATCTGGAACACACTCAGACTGCTTTATATTTTCCTCCTTAGCAAATATGTAATGATAGGCAGCAGGCAGAAACACAGGAATACCAGGCCCGCCCTGGACAATAGAAGTCGCAACCAGTACTCCTATAAATTTGAAGTCTTTATTCTGCAGACAATTACAAATTATTCCAGCCAGCATTACATAGTACTTATTAAAATTTTTTTTTATTAATTATCTTATTGTAGCATTACCATGTCTGGCTAACAGGTGCAGAGCTAAAGGCAAGACTCAGGTATACCATATCCCAAAGGGTCTAAGTAAACCCACTAGCCATGAAGGACTCAGTGTACTGACAACAATTTAGGGATAATTCAAGAATGCACACAACAACTCAAAATGGAATGTGACACAAAAATAGTTGGGTGGGAACAGGACCCATACCTGTAATATACTTATTAATTAGCACCTAGAGGTCACCAAAATTATCTAAACTTCTCTCTGCATGGATATCGGGTAAATATAAACAGGCTAAGAGTACCACCGTACATAGTCTAAAGACAGCATTAGCCAGTGAAATTGTGCAGTTAACTGATGTGTCGCAAAAACTAGATTCATTTTCAACTCCTACAGAATTTTTGACTACGAATACATCAGATTTTGTGGGTAGTCGAGTCATTGAGTATCAGTCTTATGACACTGAAGTAGCAGAAGGCAAGTCCACACTGCTAGAGGTACAAGTTGGGGGTAGAGGGGGTGAATTATGCCAGTGGAGTAAAGAGGGTTTTCCTTTGCTTGATGGAGTTGATTATTCTGGTGTATGTAGTAATATACTATACATCAACAGAGCTAGCCAAGATGCACAAGGGAAATATTCCTGTTGTGTTAGTCGAGGCCAGGAGACTGAATACACGGATGATATTAACCTAGCAGTTTTAAAATTGCCCCAGACAGACGTAAATTTAGTTAAACTTTCGAATGTTTTGGTACAATCTGAAGTCATATCGGCAGATATATGCAATAAATTCCTGTCACTAGACCAAGATCATGTGATTCCAGAGAAATGGTTAAGGTTTTTAGTTCAACAAGTTTGTATGCAGACCACTAGTTGTAATTTGGTTTCTGACAGACTTAAAGGACTTGTGAGTAGTCTAGAAGGCACAACACAAACAGTTAGTGATGTTTTAATAAAGGAACAAGAAAAAGCCCAACTTAGCAAGAAGTTGGAGTTAGATCACCAATCCAATAAATCACACTCACTTCTTGTTGAAGAAATATCGTTGCCTTATGCTTGTGACTGTGAGGTAACTGAAGGCAAATCCACTCTGCTTGAAGTACCAGATAGTGGTAATAGTGGATGTGAGTCTTATCAGTGGAGTAAAGATGGCGAGATTTTACTTGATGGAGCTGATTTTTTTGGTGCACGTAGCAATATTCTCTACATCCACGAAGCCCACCAGTATAGTAAAGGGAAGTATTCTTGCAGCATTAATCATGGTAGCTTGACAGTGTGCAGTAATGAGATTACTCTCAGGGTTATATTTCCTCCTGACAAAGAAGAGTTGCTTAAATATTACACCATTCCAGGAAAAGAAGTACCTCAAAATTCATGGCCTCCTGTAGCAAATCCTAATATTATCAATCTGGTCCTTATCAGACAGAAAGTCAAAAATAAATACGATTACTACACTATTCGTGGGGACATTGATGATATTATAGAGAGCAAGGAAGTAGCAGAATATGGTTATGTTCAACATAGTGAAGTGGACTTGGAAGTTCTAGAACAAGCATTGTATTGTGGGAATTTACCAGCTTTAAAATTAACTTCTGATAACATTTTTAACATAGCAACATTGGTAGCTAAACAAGAATATTTGAGGAATGTAATTGGAATAGAATGTAATGAATATCTGGACGAAGCTGTTCCTCAGTCTTTCAGTATCATGAAGCATTTGACCAATCTTCGTTATTTAAAGTATAAATTTCAATATTTTGGATTTGCTGACACAAAATATTTTACTGATTGCCTCTGCACATTGAAGTCTTTACATAGTCTAACAATACTAGATGATTCACTTTCACAAAGCATATTAAGTGCTGAGACTTACTTTGAGTTATCCTCTTTAGATTTGTCTGGGTGCAACATAGGCTCTGATGGAGTTGCTCTATTGTGTTCCCATCGCAACCTGTGGGTAAATTTATATTCTTTGAATTTGTCTTGTAACCAACTCGGTTCAGATGATGCAGAAGTTCTTGGTAAGGTGTTGTTACAGTGTGAGAAACTGTGTTTTTTAAACCTCTATAGTAACAATATTGGTGATACTGGAGCAGCAGCTATAGCAGAGGGGCTGAGGAATCACACTAATTTATTAGAGCTAAGACTAGGAACTAATAACTTTGGGTTATGTGGCATCACTGCACTGAATCATGTGATTAAAAGTAATCGTCAGCTTCAACATCTTGATTTGTCCCATTGTCGCATGAATTCAGAAAGTGTAGCAGATGTTGTGTAGGTTATGAGTGGAGATTCATTACAAACGTTGAATCTTTATTTCAATGAACTACATATTGAAGGCATTACAAATTTGAGCTTTGGACTTATGGTATACACACAACTAGTGGAACTAGATGTTGGTTTTAACAACATTGAATCACTTGGTGTGACTTATCTAGCTGAAGGACTGACATACTGTATTCTCCTAGAAGTATGGAACTTGAAAGGAAATGACATTACATTTGAGGGTGTACATGCTTTAATTGATATCATGGAGAATTGCAAGTTTCTGCAGAAATTAGATGTTTCATTCAACCCTATTGGTATGGATGGTGGAACTGTTCTGGTCGATGGATGGAAGCATAAGAGTTTGACACTAAACCTGTATTGCTGTTTTGAGGACCCCCATTACTCAGCTCTAAAGAATGGAAGAGAGTGTTGTTATAGTTGTGATAATCTTCTACACTCATATTACAACAACGACTATGTACGTATTGTACTATTTCGTACATCTGTACCAAAGCTGATAAATTTCGAGCAGCAACATAGCACTTCAGGCTTGCCAGCACTCTCATAAACACACCCAAGTGTTTCATCATACTACACCCACTAAATTTAAATTAATATTTAGCAACAGAAATTTTCTTGCACCAGCCTGCTCAAGTTATCTGGAGGCATATTGAATACGCAACCACTCAATACTCGACATAGACTAAGGAAATAGAATACCATATTATTTTCTGTTGGTCAGCTGTGATGTCTTACATCTGGTTGTGGCTGTCTACTAGCACATTCTCTGAGATCGAACTTATTATATACAACCAGATATGGCAGTTTGCGAATACCATTAAACTATAGTGTAGCAATGATTCCAGTACATTATTTTCAATGTCTTATAAAAAATAGATAATACATACCATTCAAACATCAGCCTCATCTACTGCAACTCAATAACAGTATAATCTTTCCAGTTTTATTACTTTATCAGAATTTTACCACTTGTTGTCAACTGTAAGTTTGTGAAATAATAAGTTTATATATTATTTAATTATGTTCTCTATATATTCAGAGGGAGTTTGACAAAAAGTTCGATGTAGATGATGAAGCTACAACTGCACATTAAGCTGACTAAGCTCCTCTAATTAGATCTCATTAATCTAAGAAAATAGTGCATATAATATTTAGGCCCTCATACCAAAATTTATTCCACACCACTTACTATGTTCATAGAATTGAGGGATAGATAATGAAAATATTCATTGATGCATGGTTATTTTTCACTCTTAATAGCTGCCCATCTGCTGAAATACAAAATACAGTACTTTTGTGCACTCTTAATGATTATACATTACATTTATTGCCTCTTGAATCTATTTTGCTGTCAAACTAGAGTAAGGTGACATTTGCTGTTTCGTTTTTTCTACAGAACAGTAAATTTAGATCACTTTATAATACAACTGTCATTGGTACTTTTCAAAATGTTTAATTGTCAAACGACAAGAAAAATTAACACGATACTGAAAATTATTACAAAACTCTAACAGTCTCATTTTTTTAAATGAATTTGGAAGTCGCAGATAAATTTTAGCTATTCTCCAATAGCTCTTAAATTTCTTCCCTGTAGTTTACAAGGATTCTAGCAAGGTGGAATTCTGTTAGAAAGTAGGAGGGCTAACAATAATTTTTTTTTAATTTAATAGTGATAGCTCTAAAACACTATATCATTTATTTAGTTAAATATATAGTAACAAGAGCCATGAGGGGGTTTAATGAGAATACATTGACTATGATGAAAGAAGTAGGAATTGTATTTTTAATGTGACAATGCAACATGTAATTGGAACTGAGCAATCATATAAGTTAACCTCAGACCAATGGAATGCCAATTTTTTTATTTTTTTATTTATTTATTTATTTATTTATTTTTAGATTGTGTGGGAATGTGTTCTAATACAATCATCAGAACATATATTTGAGGGGGCTGGGGGGGGGGGGGGGGGGGGAAGATCCGAGAGTTAAGAGCCTTATATGAAGATACTTCCTATGCTATGCATAGTTGGCACCCGTCCTTGTGCTATTATTTTTAACTATGTATGCTTTTGTTATGGAAGGTGCTGATGCTACTTTGCCAATCACTGAAGTAGTACAATGATTAGTCTTTAGGTGATGATGCTTTACCAAACATTACATATGGGATATGTGGACAGCTATAGACTTCAGTTCTTTCATATTGTTGTTCTATAGATTTGTTGATGTTGGGAAGTATGGGGAAAGTCATCAGGCCAACCAATCAGAACATGGGGTGGCTAGTGTTGCCTTGGTTATGCTGCAGAAACTAGTGGTGCCTCTGAAGATCTTAAATATCAACGACAGAGAACTTATCCTCCTTCTAAAAGAAATCGTTCTTTTCAATCCAGGTAAGTGGAGAGAAGATAGAACAGGAGGAGGCAAAAAATTGTGTTTAGAATGGCACTCACTCTAAAATTATTAAAAATCATAATCATAATCAATAAAACAATATAGCAGTAATATATCTAGATATTATGCCAAGTACGGTATATATATATAGTATTATATATGATGTATCATTTAACAATTATTGATTTCTCTATAGAATCTAATGGTTTGAGAAACAGAGAGGTTGTGAGACTTAACAGACGGCAGAGACACCTGAAACTGCTGGAGTACACAGAGAAGTCACAGGCAGATCCAAGTCGGTTTGGTGAGCTCATGTGCCTCCTCACTCCTTTATTTGAAGTCAGCACAGAGGTCACGGAACAACTACGCCTCGAGCAGTTTGTGCACGAAGGCGAGGCCAGAATAGATGCCTTGTTGCTCATGTCAATGATCAATGTGGCAGACGAGATCCCTGACGTCAACACCTTAGACTCACAGCTCTGATTGTCATTTTCTTCTCAACAACTAACTTATTTTTCATCTTAACTGTTTCTGTTTGCAGTGTTTTGGTATTTATTTTTTGGTTCTTGTATGATTTGTTCTGTATTGCAATCAGTCCAAGAAAACCTGTTTTCAGAATCTGTGTGTGAGGGTTGGTTGAAGTTACATGTTCCAAATCTGTAAGGAACTGACAATACCTACTGCAAAATACATCAAAAGGAAAGGGATGACGGCTTGAAAAGTGGAATGTTTTGAATTAGAATTATTACTATAAGTGGTACTATCATAAAGAAAGATTGGATTTGATTAGCTATGTCTAGAAAATAGTTACATGCATAGGATTGTATTTAAGTTTCTTTAGCTGTTTTTTTTTTATGCAGGGTGTGATGGTTAGCTATTATGCATGCATTAATATGTATCTTGCTGATGTACATATGTCACACTCCTATAGTGGCATGTACCCACAAGTGCAGATAATAAACATTAAAAAATTTTTAAATCTATTATCATAGTAATAGAATTTGAGCAAATGCAATGGCTTCAGTCAGCAATTGGGATGGAGCCAGTGACAATTAACAAAGTCTATCCACTGAGTCCTACCCCTTTGGAGTGACTAACTTCCACCTCCCTCAGCCATCTGTTAAAAAAGTATGAGCAAATTTACGTATAACATTATAAAGACACACAAATATACAGATTAATTATCTTGGGGTGCTAGCCCAATTAACCCATTCCTAGATAGTTCAAGAAGTAACCCTTAGGTAAAGGGTTCAGCTAGCACCCGCCGAGACTGTTTTATTACATAAGGGGAAAAAACAACAACCAACAACATTTCTTCATGTTTAATTTGCCCCTATAAAATTTAGAATTTGCACCTGCAGTACATGGTGAAGCAACTATATACTTTTGCCACCATTGAGAGATACTATTTTAATGTGTGAATTATAAACTTAAATTAGACTTGCATAACTTAATCGTCAAATCAGGGGAGGAGAAAGCAAGTAGCTAAGAAGTGGAGGAGCTGAAATGAAGCAACTATATACTTTTGCCACGAGAGATACTATTTTAATGTGTGAATTAACTTTTTGCAGCACCTTACTTGAGTACTATGCTCTCTGCAGTCAAGTGTAACTAACTGACGCATACAATGATGGAGTAATTGTCTAGAGCTTAAAACTGAAGTCCTGCTAAAAACCTGCTATTTAAGCTCTCTCATGCAGTTGATTGAATAAAACACGTGAAATGTGTATTTTTTAGTGTACGAGTTGAAGCCAGTGCTTCCCCCACGTTAACCACACCTAATCAACTTAATACCCAGTTCTTTCAACCGTTCATTATCATCCAGGTAAAGATCGTCATACACGATTGGCTCCTCCCCCACGCATTCTTTCTGTCTCACCGCTGATGTAATGTTTGTTCAGCCCCACCCCTCATTGCATCAGGTTGACCGCTTGTCATTATGTCGTTCTTACAAGAACTGCTTAACCACCAGGCTGAACTCGAGTCTTCCCTAACTGGAGTGGACCTTCTCAAACTGTCGCGGGATCTACTGAAGAATAGGATTTTTTCTAGAGATGCCTATGAGAAGCTGACTTACTTGGACCCTGACGAGGACCATCTGGAACCGGAAGTTAAAGTCAGGTACTTTCTCCAGCTGGTTTATTCCCGAGTTGAGGTAGATAACAGTCTGTTTGGTAGGCTAGTTAAGGCCTTAAGCAGACTAAGAGGAGAAGTAGAAAAAGTGTGTACAAAAATAAAAGAGGAAATGGCTAAGAAATGTGGAGATGATAAGGAGAAACAAAATAGCAGTGTGTTATTAACTTTAAGTGATATCTCACTTTTAGTTGAAAGAATAGTGGGAGGTAGCTAGTCGGGCGGAGCCCGACCTCTGCTGTAGGGAGAGGTCGGGTAACAAGCCTATACCCGGGTTTGTTCCCTACTGCAACGTACGTTGCAGTCCAATCAGATTGCAGTGTGGTTAAATGCTAAGGGAATGGGTGGGCGGACAGGAATACGCCTACGCAGAAATATACGTACACACAAGGAGGAGCAAAAGGAGCAAGAAATGTGCGTGGGTGAAAAGAATGGCCACAAATCGTAAATCCCACACAATCGGTTCATGACGTCAAGATTAGCTGACTCAGCAGGAACAAACCCAGGTATAGGCTTGTTACCCGACCTCTCCCTTCAGCAGAGGTCGGGCTCTGCCCAACTAGGAGGTAGCCACAAGTGGGAGGAGATTGGCATAGCACTGGCTCTTCCTGAGTATGTAAGGGAGGAATGCAAAAGTGCTGGGAGCAATCCTGTGAAGTTATCTAAACTTCTCTCTGCATGGATATCGGGCAAACATAGAGAGGCTAAGAGTACCACCGTACATAGTCTAAAGACAGCATTAGCCAGTGAAATTGTGCAGTTAACTGATGTGTCGCAAAAACTAGATTCATTTTCAACTCCTACAGTATTTTTGACTACGAATACATCAGATTTTGTGGGTAGTCGAGTCATTGAGTATCAGTCTTATGACACTGAAGTAGCAGAAGGCAAGTCCACACTGCTAGAGGTACAAGTTGGGGATAGAGGGGGTGAATTATGCCAGTGGAGTAAAGATGGTTTTCCTTTGCTTGATGGATTTGATTATTCTGGTGTATGTAGTAATATACTATACATCAACAGAGCTAGCCAGGATGCACAAGGGATATATTCCTGTTGTGTTAGTCGAGGCCAGGAGACTGAATACACAGATGATATTAACTTAGCAGTTTTAGAATTGCCCCAGACAGACGTAAATTTAGTTAAACTTTCGAATGTTTTGGTACAATCTGAAGTCATATCGGCAGATACATGCAACAAATTCCTGTCACTTGACCATGATCATGTGATTCCAGAGAAATGGTTAAGGTTTTTAGTTCAACAAGTTTGTATGCAGACCACTAGTTGTAATTTGGTTTCTGACAGACTTAAAGGACTTGTGAATAGTCTAGAAGGCACAACACAAACTGTTTGTGGTGTCTTAAGAAAGGAACTAGAAAGAGCCCAACTTAGCAAAAAGTTGGAGTTAGATCACCAATCAAATAAATCACACTCACTTCTTGTTGAAGAAATATCGTTGCCTTATGCTTGTGACTGTGAGGTAACTGAAGGCAAATCCACTCTACTTGAAGTACAAGATAGTGGTAATAGTGGATGTGAGTCTTATCAGTGGAGTAAAGATGGCGAGATTTTACTTGATGGAGCTGATTTTTTTGGTGTACGTAGCAATATTCTCTACATCCACGAAGCCAACCAGCGTAGTAAAGGGAAGTATTCTTGCAGCATTAATCATGGTAGCTTGACAGTGTGCAGTAATGAGATTACTCTCAGGGTTATATTTCCTCCTGACAAAGAAGAGTTGTTTAAATATTACACCATTGCAGGAAAAGAAGTACCTCAAAATTCATGGCCTCCTGTAGCAAATCCAAATATTATTAATCTGGTCCTTATCAGACAGAAAGTCAAAAATCAATATGACTACTACACTATTCGTGGGGACATTGATGATATTATAGAGAGCAAGGAAGTAGCAGAATATGCAACAGTTTTCAAAGAGCACAGAGAAGGAGGTCTAGTTTTAATAGAAGGTCGTCCAGGTAGTGGGAAAACAACTTTAGTTCACAGAATTACTAGAGATTGGGCCATAGGAAAAAAAATTCTGCAAGGATCCAAAATGGCATTTCTAGTAACTCTTAGATTACTGAATGTTAGGGGGACAGATAAGAGTTTACTAGACTTACTAGAAAATTTTTATGGGGACCTTTATAGTAAAGATGTTAAGCATAACCTCAGAAGATGTAAAGGACAGGGAGCATGCTGTATTCTAGATGGTCTAGACGAGTATGCAATAGAGTGTAAGAAAAATTTGATAATTGATGAGTTGCTCAACATCAAAACATTACTCCCCCTATCAATGGTTATTGTGGCATCACGCCCTGTAGCCACAGACAGTTTAAAAAAGAAGTGTCAAACTCGCATAGAGGTCATTGGGTTTTCTAAGGATCAAATCTACAGCTATGTAAGAAGTTATCCTTTTTATGATTGCAGCCTTGCTTCCAAAATGGAAGCATTTTTAAATCAGCATCCCAATGTTCTTCACATGTGTTACCTTCCTATTCATGCAGCAATAATATGCTTTTTATTCGGCGAGTTTGAAGGCAATATTCCCCACAGAGAAACACAAATCTACGAGCAGTTCACTATAGCCACTCTACTGCGGCACAAGACACAGTATGAAAATCAAACCACTTACTTACGAATTCGATCTTTAAAGGAATTGAATGGGGAGGAAAAAATAATATTTCTTTCTGTTTGTAAGCTTGCTTCTGATATGATTATGAACTCTCAGCAAGTTATCAATAAAAGTGATTCTCAAATTTCTTTCTCGCACGACTTAGTATTAGTACTGTTAACAGTGGAGCGTACATGGGATCAATATGGTAGCGAAGATCTTTATACTTTCCATTATCTTACCTTTCAAGAATTTCTAGCAGCTTTCTATATACATGAAGCTCAGTTAGCAAATGTAGAACTAATCGAGGAAGAGAAATTGCACAACGTTTGGAAGTTCTATTGCGGCTTAATTCAGTCGAATAATAGATCTTCAATTGATACTACAAAACTTGTATTTGAAAAGAATACATTTCTATACAACATTCAATGTGCCTTTGAGTCCCAGCAGGTAGAGTTGTGTGATAGTGCAATCAGAAATGATCACATAGAGCTGAGGGGTAAAACAATTAGCTCTACAGACTTTATTGCTCTGGATATGTTATCTCAGTCCGCAGAAAGAGTTAACAAAATATCATTGATTCACTGCATATGGGACAGCGAATGAGTTGAGATGTTTGCTTCAATGATAAACTTGAGTCCATCAAATGTTTAGAAGCGTTTACTTACGATGATACGTTATTCATTGCTCTGTATAGATTATTGAATCATTTTACCTTTTCTAGAAGAGCTGGATTTAACTGATGTAGAGCTAAGCATGTTCACAATAAATTGCCTGACTAGAGAAGTAATTCTTTCTCACCTTAAGACTTTTAAAATTACATTACCACTTGTACCACATTGTTATGATCCTGGAGATGATTTACAACTGCGTAGATTTGGCATTTTTAAATTGAAGCAAATATTTTGTTCATTTCATGACGAGTCCACTTTCAACATTGCTACATGTTAAAAGATATTAAACTATGCATTTGGTTGCCAAGTAACTTATGTCAGTGAGTTTTGGCTGCTGTTGTACAATTGCAAGACAGTTCCAACTGTGTCAATTGAAAGATGGCAGTACTTTTCTGAAGTTACTCTTATTAATTGTTGTATTGATGACAAAGTAGCAAGTGTCCTTGCTAACCACTTGAACTGGTCAGTCATGAAATCATTAGTTCTAGATTGTAACAGAATAAGTGATTCAGGAGTTGTATTATAGACAGTTGGTCTATCAAAATGTAGCATCATAGAAGAGGTTTCCATTCAATGTAACTGCATCAGAAGTTAATTTTATAGCTGGTAAATTCCCACAATACAATGCTTGTTTTAGAGTTTCCAAGTCCACCTCACTAATCGTATTCCATGATGAAGTGAACTCCATTTTTCTAACTCTTGTTCGGGGCCGGCACTCTAACACTCTCACAGTACCAATCTCTGTAATATTCACATTATGAAGGTGCAGGTATAGGTTAGGTAGACTCTCGATAGCTTCAGCTATTGCTACTGCTCCTCTATCTCAAGGATTGTTCCCCTGCAAGTCAAGTTTTCTCAGACTGTTCATATGAACCATAACATTTGCTAATTCTGTGGCTCCTGAATCTCCTATAACCTTTTTAACATAGCCACATTGGTAGCTGAACAAGAATATTTGAGGAATGTAATTGGAATAGAATGTGGCAAATATCTGGACGAAGTTGATCCTCAGTTTTTTCAGTATCATGAAGCATTTGACCAATCTTTGTTATTTAAAGTATAAATTGATATCGTCGGGATTTGCTGTCACAACATTTTTTACTGATTGCCTCTGCACATTGAAGTCTTTACATAGTCTAACAATACTAGATGATTCACTTTCACAAAGCATATTAAGTGCTGAGACTTACTTTGAGTTATCCTCTTTAGATTTGTCTGAGTGTGACATAGGCTCTGATGGAGTTGCTCTATTGTGTTCCTATCGCAACGTGGGTAAATTTATATTCTTTGAATTTGTCTCATAACCAACTCGGTTCAGTTGATGCAGAAGTTCTTGGTAAGGTGTTGTTATAGTGTGAGAAACTGTGTTTTTTAAACCTCTATTATAACAATATTGGTGATACTGGAGCAGCAGCTATAGCAGATGGGCTGAGGAACCACAGTAATTTATTAGGGCTAAGACTAGGAACTAATAACTTTGGGTTACATGTGGCATCACTACACTGAATCATGTGATTAAAAGTAATCGTCAGCTTCAACATCTTGATTTGTCCCGTTGTCTCATAAGTTCAGAAAGTGTAGCAGATGTTGTGGAGGTTATGAGTGGAGATTCATTACAAACGTTGAATCTTTTTTTCAATGAACTTAATAGTGAAGGCATTACAAATTTGAGTTTTGGACTTATGGTATACACACAACTAGTGGAACTAGATGTTGGTTTTAACGACATTGGTGTACTTGGTTTGACTTATCTAGCTGAAGTACTGACATACTGTATTCTCCTAGAAGTATTGAACTTGAAAGGAAATAACATTACATTTGAGGGTGTACACGCTTTGATTGATATCATGGAGAATTGCAATTTTCTGCAGAAATTAGATGTTTCAATCAACCCAATTGTATGGATGGTGGAAGTGTTTTGATAGATGGATGGAAGCATAAGAGTTTGACACTAAACCTGTATTGCTGTTTTGAGGACCCCATTACTCAGCTCTATTGAATGGAAGAAAGTGTTGTGATAGTTGTGATAAACTTCTACACTCATATTACAACAATGACTATGTACATATTGTACTAAATGGTACATCTTTGCCAAAGCTGATAAATTTTGAGCAGCAACCTAGCCCTTCAGGCTTGCCAGCACTCTCATAAATACACCCAAGTGTTTCATCATACTACACCCACTAAATTTAAATTCATATTTAGCAGAACTCTCGTTGCAGTGACCTACAAAGAGTACGGAACATTTCCCCTACATTTGGTGTTACCTGCGGGGAGCTTTTCTACTCCATGAACTCTCGTGGCAGTGACCTACAAAGAGTAAGGAACATTTCCCCGTGCTAATGTGTTGAGACGCGTCGTTCTCCCTTACCCCACAGGATACAATTGGAATAATGCACTCTAAGAACCACTAAGCTGTTAGTTCCAAACATGTTTATGATGTAAGTGTGTGTAACTGCGAAGTTGAGGGTCACTGGTTCAATTAATGCTTTACCCATTCAGGTAATGACGATGCCACTAAACTAATGAATTATTCATGAATATGCACACCTACTGACACACATACTATTTTTTAGATGAATGTAGCAATAATGGGGACAACAGTTCATAGGAAATTGTGCATGCCTACTTATGCTCTGCATTCAGCAATGCTCAATCATAAATAGTTTGATAAACTTCATACGTTTTGACCTAAATTATATTTGGGCCCGGATCTGGCCCTGGTGTACAAGAGTTAATATGTGACAGCTACACCAAGTTAGAAAATTTGAAGACAAACATACATTATAAACACAAAATTAACAAACTCTGTAGTACCGTTCAGACTAGCTATTATCTGACTACATTATCGCTAAAAAATATTTGCTGTTGTGATTATTTAATCAAAATATAGAAGAAATTACAAATATGAACAACTTTCATATTAGTTTTCTGGTACAGCTGACAATATTTATTATGTAGTAAAAAAATAGCCTCTAAATTGATAGAAGCATAGATTTGGGATATCACTGCAAGAATATGTTCTCAGTAAAAGGAAAAGGTGAAGTCCTGTTATACTAATAATATGTTTGATAATTTTGGATCCACAAATATCTGTGTTTGCTCCTTTATTTTATGTCGTGGGTATGGTATTATTTGTAGGATAAGATTAGCTACTTCTCTGTTTCTTTGCACATATGTAATAAAAATTGCTGATGTGTCAGCAAATGGTCGCTAATTTAAACCTCTACACCGGTGTCAAGTAAATTTGGGTATCCCCAAATATGGGTGTCGCGGGTACCTATATTTACGAAAAAATGGGTGCCCCCATACCCGTACTTCCAGAAATATACGGGGGTCCCTATTATTTATCTAGCTAGCTAAGCTAGTTTTAGTATAAGGTTGAAGTGGCAGAGCAGAGGAGGAATGGGCAGAATTTACTAAAACTGTGTAGTATGTTGGTTCTCGCGTGTTTTTAAAGCTACTTTCTACAAGCAAACCTATACGGAGGAGGAATGGGCAAAGCTTAAACCAGTGAGTTAGCCTTCTAACAGCGCTTAAAATGAGGGAAATTATCTTTAATTTTATACTAAAACTAGCTTAGCTAGCTAGATAAATAATATGCTACTTATTACCAATAATATTAGGCTCATTAATGATTTATTTTACCCAAATTTCGTTATGCATTGTCCCAAAATTTTACCTTTTATTTTTTCTAATAGAGTACCAATATTTAGCTACCATTAGATTGTAATTGACAAAAAAATCTCATTAGCTACTATAAAGTACCAATATTTACCATTAGATTGTAATTGACAAAAAAAAATCTCAATAGCTACTAGAGGTGTGCTAAATGGCACAAATAGTATGTGAGCTCTTAGTTTCAATTAGCTATTTTTGTATTTATATAGTTTGTTCTTCTATGATGGCACTGACTTGACTTTTTAGCAAGCTTAGCTATGTGTAGCTATATGATTTATTCTGGAGGGAAACTAATTTAGTGGAATTAGCTTTTTTGGCTGCTAGACAATGCATACAATTTTAAACTTTGCAGCTCTTTTTTTTTTTTTTTTTAAGCCAGTTTCCTCTTTTCCCTGCAAACAGATTGTGAAGAAGCCAATTTTCCCTTTCCCTGAAAATTATTTTTTCCCTCTCTTGTTTAGGTTGATCTCTTATTGAAATGAAACCTTCAGCTCTTAGCTTGTCTTTCACTCTCTCGTTCCTTTTGTCTGAACTGAAGCAGAAGGTGATTTTTTAAATGTTCAATCCTGACTGTGTTGGAGTTTGACAGTGACAGAAACAAACCACTCTTTTGCTGAATGTGTGTATTCAATCATATAAAAGGTATAAATAAATGTTTTAGCTATATTGTTACTATAACAATATACAGATGAACAACTACACTTCATAAGCTGTTCATCATGAGTATGACCGTACTTAATTATTTCTTTATTTTGCCACAATTAAGTTGTTAAAAGTGTAGCAAATAAGTAGGCATATTCCATTATAGCCAGTGATAGTGCAAATTTAAAAATCCTCACAATTTTATACATCTAGCTAGCAGCAAGTGACATAACCAGCAGAAAAATTAAAAGTACTGTAGAGTGGAACATTTTAGATACACAGTCATAGCAATATTTGATACAAAAATGTAAAAATTGATCAAAACCAATAGCTCACAGTAGCTAGGGAGAACTTTAATGAATGACCTCACGTAATTTGCTACTTTTACGACTACTTTCATTTGATATGTCCACACGAAGAGAAAAACAATCCTAGGAGCACGAGCAAAAGCTTAAAATATCATAAGAAAGCACACACTAATAGTGATTTCAGATTCATACAACAGATTACTTGGAAGTTAATAATGCTAAATATATTATATAGTGTTGGGGTGAGGGTGAATGAGGCAGACTGACATGTTAAGGACATTACTATTTTAAAACTAAAATGTAAAGTATGATCTTATAGCATATAAGGATACAAGCATTGCTTAGCAAGATCTAATGTATATTTTTTCAAGTTTCTCTCAACATAATGTCAATATAAATGTATTGATGTAGTAATGTAAAATATAGATAACTAGCTGAGTGACATAAAAATACCAGTAGTAATAATTAAAATCAAACGTTTACAAGTTTCGTGCCTACGAGCTACAAAATTAATGGTTCAGTTCAAAATGTATTACAGACACCTGCTACAACAGTAGCTTGGCATCATACAACTCCAAATCGATGTTGTCACATTTTGAATGATACCATTCTTTACATTGGGAACACTTGACTAATGGACCCTTTACTGTATCAGCTTTGTAGGTGACAAGTACAAACACTGGCACCATTTTCATGGACTTGATTCTACTCTTCGTGTTTTTTTTTCGCCGACAACGAGTTGATACTGGAAACATATCTTTTTTCTCTTTATCCACACACAAATCAAAATGTGCTCGCATGGCAGACTGGTTAAACTGTCGCTTAAGAGACGGTGAAAATCCAGTGCCAGGTGAGCAGTTGTATATGTCTACAGTTCCTGCAGGACAGATGTTTGACACACACAGCCAATGGTTGCCATTGACATGAACTATTTGAACAAACTGAGAATCTTCTGATTCATATTGGTCAAAACGTTGTAGGAGAAAAGTGTCCTGTAGACCAAGTTGTTTGGGAAACTCTTCCTTTATCAACACACTTGCAGCATTAATATGCTTATCTGTCAGCCATTCTCCTCTTTTTAACATATCTTGATCAGCTATTAACAATCCCAGCCGCTTGTTCCAATAATTCCATTCATCATTGGATACTGGTGAGTCATTCAACACAATACTGGAACTATTCAATGTGTCACTTGAGTTAGAACAACTCGGCTGCAGACTTGTAGATCAGCAAGGTTTTTCTATAATTTAATACATATTATCACTACATACATGCTATATACAAAGGGATATTCTTTTAATTCATTTTATTCAATATCTAGCATATAACATTTTAAAGGAGTAGCTTGAGGTGTAACTTTTGCTACTTTCACTTGTTTGCCCTCATTTCCTTCACATTTCTTTGCTACAAAAGTAAGTTACATTACAGAATGGAAATGAAATTTTGAATTAACATAGCTAGCTACCATCAAACTTCTTCTTTAGGTCTTCATATATATCTCCAGCTTTCTGGACCAAGTGCAGATGCTGCGGATACAGTTGTAGCTATTGGTAAATTTACATAGCTAGAGAGCAGAACAAACCTGTTGTTGAAGAGACATTTCATAGAACACACTGATTCTTACGCACATAAGTATACATAATACTTCTAGCCTAGTAAACAATAAATTATTAGTGATTGTTTACCCCAATAAATGATCCAATAACAAATACCTCACTCTTGCTAACACTGAATAAATCCATTATAATGAGACACAAGGCTTCTGGCACAAGACATCCATTGTGTATGAAAAAATCTGTTTATTACCATTGGAATAATTGACAAATAGCTTATCATTACCGAGCTTGACTTGTCATTTCAACAATACTTAGAAAGGAGAAATTCAACTACCTCTTCAAATTGAGATAGTGTTATACATGTAATTGAATGACTTCTATTTTTCAACATTTCTATAAGTATAAAAATAAGAAAATCAGTATAAAACATTATGCATATTCAGTGAGTATAACTTACAAAGTTTCTTGCATGAAGTATTAATGAAGTCATTATAGCTAGGGCACTCATGTTCCTACCACTACAATAGATATGCATGAATGCATACTTGTTAATCTATTTATGTATGCATGTATGTATGTATCCGTTTAAATGTATGTATCCGTTTAAATGTATGTATTTATGAAGGTATGTATATGCTAGCACTGTTTTGATTATTAAACGTAAAACAAAAATTAATTACAGTGAGATGAAAAACATTTTAGTTGTGTATCTAAGCCTATTGTTGTATAACTGTAGCTAAAACAATTATTATGTGTTATCGACATTTTGCCTGTGACTCATGCAAGTGAGAATACTTAAAGTATAGTTAAATTAGTCAAGACTTGCTAGTCTCTATTAATCAACTACTCATAGTATTCTTGCTCAATTAAGACTGTCATAAGGCTAATAAAATTTTACTGCGGCTGACTGAGTTTTTTGTAGTTTTTTTTTCAAAACTATATAAATGTCATAAAACAGAAGACTAATAAAACTCTTAAACACAAAATAGCTAAGTTAGTGCTGAAGATACAATACAAAAAATTGCTACAAAAAAGTGACTGAATATATTGAATACTCGTGTATAATCACCATAAAACAAAATAAAAGTGCCATAATCAATTTAAGCAACCAAAACTAAAACTAAAATTGAAGTATTTTTGATATAAAAACTACAACTAAAGTGTAAACATATGTATGTATGTATCTACATTATGCTTCGCTCCACAGTTCCCTCCGCCTCAATAGCTTTACATCGCCTGTCATTAAGTATTTATCATACACTGAATACTGCTATAAAAATTTAACAACTCACTAATATTGACTATGACATTCACTATACTGAACTCTAATGTTTGAGCAAACTATCACTAGTGGAAAATATTAAAGCACACCCACAGCCAAATACATAACGAAGAAATAAAACAGACTGAGAGTTTAAAATGGTAAGTATATAATTTTGTAACTTCTAAAATTGACTCATGCGTCTGAATATACGCTACAGGTAAAATAATATTGAGTAAATTTTTAGAAAAAATGGAACTGGTCAATCATTAGAACCCTGTCCATTTATGTAAAAGAGAAGCAACATAGCTACTACCCCTATATATACATGCTTATGCAGACTAAGTCCATTATCACAAACTTTATACAGGATTTTTGTCAGGGAGGGAGAGTCTTAGTGTACTTAGCCACACCCCACTTTTGTAACCTACAATGTTTTGATGCACATCTTTACATACTGATAAGTAAGTGGTCCTATGCACTAAATGGCTCAGTTTTGATAGTGTATGGGGAAACGACTCAAGCTCAAGGGGGTGGGGAGAGAGATCCCTCTCTGTATGGAACCCTGATAGTCTAGACCTGAGAGCATCTTGTTAATCTTGCTCATTCTCCAATCAAAATTACCCAACTTACTCTTCTCCCATTTTAATTCTTTCTAGTATGGAAATAAATGAAGTTAATTTCAAAATTAAACTTTCTTTGGTAATTGCCTGAAATGTCACTACGTAATTTTGAAACTCCTAGTCTTTGCTGGTACACTCTGATTTCCTTAGTTGAGAAGAAACTGGTGAAACAGATACTTGTAAACCAAATGAATCCATTGACTTTTTCTGGCATGTGTTAGATTCTAGTGACTCTTGTATCAATTTGGAATTCTCTCTGCAACTTGTATCTGTAGGTGATGGTGACAATGACATATTCATCACTATTATAACCATTTAACTGGATAGGATGAGAATTTTTATTATTTTCTTCAATTCCCAATCTTTGTTTCTTTTGTGGTGTTCATGTACTACATTTACTGGCACATGAGTACTATGGGTGGAATAGGGTGGAGTGTACCTACTGACTTCTTCAGCTTGTTTTGAAACTGAGAACGATCACATGACACTACCTAAGTGACCTAGTGCCAGGTGAGCAGTCATGTACATCACAGTTCCTAGAGGCCAAAACTTGTAGGAAAAGGGTGTCTTGTAGATCCTGTTTCTTTAGAAACCTTTCCTTCATTAGCTGTCTACCCTCAGCATCTTTTTCCAGTACTCCAATCTATCATAAGATAATGATTCAGTCATTCTCGGCTGAAATAATTATAATAATAGGAATTTTTTCTCTTTTTAACAGCCAATATTTTAATTATAACTTAACCCGACATTTCGACTTCTTGCCGAAGTGCTCTTCAGGGGTCCACTGAGATCGAACTCTCCATGGTGATATAATAACACAAAGTAAACAGCAAGATTTCTGGAGCACGCTTACTATACTGTTTAGTATAATATGTAGAGCCAAGCAAACTTGGTAGTGTGCAGAGACACCTAATGGGCTGTTTTCAAAAGTTGCATATGTAACATACCGAGCTTTAATAACTTAAATATTTGTGTATTGACTTTTAATAGAGTCATCATAACTAAAGCACTCTTATTCCTGCAACTAGATTATGTATGTATACGAGTTTTGTGTATGCATACACTTCCCAGTCCACTCTACCTTGCCTACTGTGTCCTCTATCGTGAAGCATCTATCACATGCTAAGTACACAATTTCTCTTCCGAAAACTTTGCCAACAGTGATACTTCACTATTGAATCAAGACATCAATGGTTGATACAAGTAAATTTCAGCTACTAACTGATTGGAGCACGTTCTTATTATATTATAGTTATTATATAGCATGAGTGAAGAAATAAAAATATATTGCTTAGAGCAACTAACTAACAGAGTAATGTGAACAACCACGTAATAAGGATAAATGTAGCTATTGCCTTTAAAATATTCAAAATTAGGGCAAACATACTTTGTGTCAAGCAACAATATGTGTAGAGGCTGACAAATTTACTTGCACTTATGCACACTGAGGGTTAACATGCCCAATGAATATACACTAAAAATGGGAGTATTAAATAGTCTAAATTTCTTTACCATTTTAATTTTTAGAACAGAAATTTTATCTTATCTACTTTCTTAAATTTTATTTCTGGTTTCAAATTCAATTGCATATTTCAAGCTTCTGTTTTATATAAAATTTCAGACATGCAATATTAGCTTTGGTCTTGATGATCTTGTCATTTCTTGAAAACTTATATAAGCCCTAACCACACATCTGCTGATAATGTATGGTCATAGCCTTACAGGCTAAACCTTGCCACCCTTTTCGTTCTTCTGAGCAGTATCTTCACATCAAATTCATGCTTTTTAAGTTTTCCTGTGCTTTAGTTATATTGAATTCAACTCACTACTAATCGCCGTTGATCCTGTCATTCCAGTAAAGCACCTCTATTCATGTCAGTTACAGTGATAATATTGAATCAAGACATCAATGGTGGGTATTAATAAATTACCACAACTACCTGCAGTGCTGCCTATGCTACTAGTGCCCAACACACTAAAGTCACACTTTCATTGCCCAAATACCTAAAAAGTACCTCTGTCCCAATGTTAATTCATATCTAATTCATGCTTCAATCATATAGGTAATTTTTTTCTTGTGCTTTAGTTTTATTGATTTCAACCTCATTGCAAAACTTCTTGTTCAAGTAAAGATTCAATGACCCCATCCTGCGTCACTTCCTCCCCATTTCCTTCCTCACATGTTGGAAGGCTATCACTGTCAATAGGTAGCCTAACGACATTCATTAGTATACGAGTTCAATGAACCAACTTGCCTACAAAAGAAAAAAAACTATTTTTGTGGATAATCACACCTTGTTGAAACTTATTTTAAGTTGTTGTGTCTATTGTAAATACTCTGTTGAGCATGTGCAAAGTCAGCTTCATTATTACGTCATTTTATTATAGCTATGTATAAGGTAAGTGCTGTGCTTGAACATTGATTGCTAACCTTATCTCGATCATTAGTGATGTATTCCATCATTGGTTTCTTGCATGAACTAAAAATGGCTGCATACTTCAAGAAACCAATAGCTTAATTCAACCAAAGTTCAATGCCATCCTTAACGCAAATGTCACTTCTGCTTCAAAAGCAGGCATCTTTAAAGTGCACACTTTTAAATGGTACAAGAATGGTACTTCCAATTATCATTGAGTTTGCTATGAGAGGGTTTATTGTTATAGTTGAGTAGTTGAAAGATATGACACTCATGAAAAACATGGAATTAAAAAAGCAGAATCTACTTGAGGCAAAAAACTTATATACCTTTGTTTATTTGTAATTGTAAACTGTTCCTCACCCACCTTCCCCCACCCCAGCCTACCTTCCTTATACCTCCATCAGAAGACAAGAATGAACTATTAGCTATATCTACATCTACACGTTTTACATTTTTTAAGCTTAAAAATTATCAAGTTTGATTGTTTCTAAAAGAAGGAATAATTCAATACTTCCTATATTTTCATGTAGATCATTACAGTCTGTTTCTATTTACTTAAATAATAGACCATACTTTAATGTAATGATGTTAAATTATTATTTTAAATAATACAGAAAGTGACTCCTATGAGTATGTGAGAATGCAGAAATTATTGTAGGTATTCGCTGAAGGCACCAAGTTTCCCTATCACAATTGAATTAAATATACGGCTTCTTAAATAAATTCTTCGCATATATTATTTTCACATTATTTCACATTATCTAATTTCTAAAATAAATTACAGGCCTGTAGTATTTTCTTGACACAATGCTATCTGTTTTATGTAGCTACTCCAAAGTGACTCTGATCATGAGTGTTTTATACATAATTCTCCTTTGCTTTTCCACATCTTCTACAATTAACGTTAGACTTTGATCCATTAGCAATCATTAAAATATTAAGAAATGAATAATGCTCTGAGTAATTTGAACTAGAATCATGTGGAGATTGCTATGGCTATGGAAGTAATATTTCAAGCTTTTGTCTTCATTAAAATAATTGTGACAGAATCCAAGATTAACTTGCTGGTAAGTACATAATTGTAGATACATAATAATATTATCAATCTTATACCTGTGTCATCTAGATGAAGATCATCTATCATTCTCCCTCATTTTTCCAGACACATCCCCACCCCTGCTCTTCTCATCTTAATTCCCTTCCCATTTATTGTCCTTACACATCAGAACTCTTCACCACAAACACTCTTTCAAATATGCAGTTATTGATGAGTGGAACAGAGTCCCTGATCACATAGTATTCCTTCCCTCAGAGTCTGCGTTCAAGAGTTCTCTAAAAAAACTGATTTTCAGATAATGTTGCATTGTATTGTCTTACTATCATACACTTTTTAGTCACTTCCTTTTATCCTTCTGCTTCTGGAAGTCCTGTATATTAGCCTTGTGCTAGCTGGTATTTCCTGTTTTGCTTTGCAAACAAATTATTTTTTTTAAATGATTGAGTCTTAGCTACTCAACTTCATACATGAAAGAAATCTTCATAAAGCAGTTAGCTTCAAAGCTCATGTTAAATACATAATCTGTCATTACAAAAAAAAAACATTAACAACTTTAAAAAACTTTGCCCACCACCTCAGGACACTCTCCCTATTATTTTCCAACCCATGTATGGTCCAGGTAAGCGTGAGCACACCAGAAGGAGAACGCACAAGTGTTACCAACAATCGGCTGCGAGGGTACCCAAATTTACGGCAGGATACCAATATTTCCGGAAATATGGGTACGCCGGGATACCCAATTTTACGGGATACCCATATTTCTGTGACACCGGTCGTTAGTCGCGTAAGCGGGGTGGTCGCTGGACAGAGGTGAGAAAGACTGCAGACGCTGTCGGTGCAAGTAAAACTGGTCTTATAAATGGAGTGGTCGTTGGTCAAGGGGTCTCTCAAGAGAGGGACCATTGTATTCAGATTTTTACAGAGGAAATAAATAGAATTAATATGTTCAGTTCACAAAAAATATTAAAATATATAGTATTTTCTGAGAGTGGTTTCTTATTTGATATTAATTGTCTAGCAATAATACACTGTAAAATTTAGCGTGAAAACCTACCCAAATTCACACCACACTGGTGGTGTGAATACCCACCATAGTGTGTCCTTCACACTTTTCACATAGTGTGAATGCACACTAAACATGAAATTCACGCTCAAGCTTTTTTCTAATATATCAAAAATATATAAGTAATCTCTTGACTTTGTAGAAATGTTCACTCCATATATGTAAATTATATATGTAAATTTATAAAGAGTACATTAAATATAGCCAGTAAATTTTCGTAAGCAAATTGAGCTCCACTTCTTCGGACATCTAAAAATTATAATATAATAATTCGTATGACAATGCTTGAGATGTCTTTTAATGCGGTATTAACAGTATATTATAATTCAGTACAGAACATGTTAGACTGAGGTAAGGAAGCTGATAACAAACCTCGGTCTGAAACATTTTATACTGAATTTCCTATTAATACTGCATTAAACAACAGCTCCAAGATTATTAACAGACAATGGAATGAGCCTCTATCTTATTAAAATTAAAATACATATTGGGGAAACAAGAACAAAAAAAATTGTAACAAGCTATTTGTTATAAATTATTTTTTTACCATTATTATTGCAAGAAGGTGTATTACCACTCCAAGTTCCATTTTCTTGACCTGGTACATGTCCCACACTTGATCTCTGTAGTTGGACAGACCAAGGCTCCAGAACTGGTTCAGGGCAGTTTATTTCCTTCTCCTTAGTAGGGACAGAAGTTTCTTGAATTTTAGTGTCTTAAAAAGAGACAAAGCAAAAAAACAACAACATTGTATACCACCATGTTGTGGATGTTATAATGCATTTAGCTAAAGTCTAGTTTATATAATGGTGTTTGAATAGCAGCTAAATCTGAGATATATTCTGTACAATTTTCTTTGAATATATTATTATATTTTAGTTAGTTGTCCATAATTGTGTTTACATTGGTGTGAAATACAAATAAAATGCATCAAGTATTAGCACTAAACTTACCTTCAACAAATAAGAAGGTTGTGTGTTTAATAAATGCTTTATTGGACTTGCTGATCGTACATTTATACACACCAAAGTTGTGCATTTGAATATTGCCAATAGTAAGAACACGATTGAGTTTACCACTAACTTTTGCATTACTTGGTAACTTTTCATCCATAAAGTTCCAACTTTTGATTCTTTGGGAGTCACAAAAGAACCTAGCTGTGTCCCCAACTTGAACTGTTTGTTGACTTGGGTATAATAAAGTATCCTCTGATTCTTTAATTATCACAAACATCAATGAGTAATTTGTAAATTCATGTAATGCAATGAATTTTCCTACTGTAATCTGTCTGGGCTTGTATTAAAAAGTTGCGTAGTCATTTATTAACTAAAAAATTACTTTGACATTTAAGATGCAACAACGGAAACCAACTGTTGATTAGGACGTTCTTTGCATATTTGTCAGACTAGGAGCTTAATGTAACATTGGTTCTCTTAGTAGCGTATATGTCACTGGAAAAGTGAATGCAATGTTCGAACCAAAAGCATTTTTTCTTCTATTGTTACAACAAACTTTTTACATTGACTTTGTGGGGGGTGTAGGGATCAGGACTGCTTATTGAATCCAAGTTTAGCTGGAGCCTAGGTGACGTCCCAGTCCCAGCAGGTACGCTGCCACCAGAATCAGTCTATAGAGTCGGGTCTTCCTGTCGTTATCACCCAGAAGCCTATCTATTACCCCTAACTAAGCCCGAAGTCGTTCAGGAAGTTATACTGAGGTAATTAAATATATTAGCCAAGGTATACAGTAGGTGCAGGATCTGACACAAGCAAAGACTAACTGAAAAGGAGGTTGGACTATATGTGAATTTATAGCCAACCACCCCCATAGTGATACATAAAAGGAATGCTCATGCCCAGTAGGCAACCATGTGTGTGTGTGGAAATGTTCTAGAATGTTCTTTCTTTCAGTTATGTGCATGTGGTGAATATGTGCTGCTGGCTAGGCGTGAACCACTAATTAGTGGCATAGATTACATCAGTGCCTGCCATGAAACAAAAATACATAAACAAAACAATAAAGTTCTTTAATGAGCTTGCTCTTCCTTGTGGGTGGTCCCACATCCCTCCTTGCAGAGACGAGCAACCGGCAGGGAAGCTCCACAACTAGAATCATTAGGTTCGACCACTGAGACATCAACATCTTCATCTTCATCTGTGCTTGGGCAAGTCATATACTCAACTTCATCAGGCTGCCATGATTGTCGGCTCAGGCCATCTGCATTCCCATTACTTTTCCCTTCCCTGTACTGAATAGAAACATTGCATTGCATTATTTTTAGTGCCATGCCCTGTAATCTTCTGTTCAATGTTTTTGAAGTCAGCAGAGATGTCAAGGGGCGATGATCAGTTAGAACCGTGAATGAGGCCCCATACAGAGAGTGGGAAAAATGCTGAATGGATGCCACCACAGCTAACGCCTCCAATTCAGTGGCAGAATATCTACGCTCTGGTCCCCGGAGTTGGCGACTATAGAAAGCCACTGGGAGCTCTTCTCCATCTCGAATGACATTCAGAACTGAGCCCACACCAACACTAGATGCATCTGTGTGTAACTGGAATGAATCTGACAAACATGGTACAGTAAGAACACAATGATTACAGAGACACTTACGTAAATGAAGGAAGGCCCCAAGCATCTCTGAGGTCCACTCCACAGTTCCTGGTGCCATGCGTTTGATCGCAGGAGTCAATAAAGCAGAATGGTCAGCAAAATTTGGTATGAATCTGCGATAATATCCGACGCTACCAAGAAACGCCCGTAGGTCACGCTTAGTGAAAGGTTGCTTAAAGTTAGCCATAGCTTCCACACGATGATCTGGAACGGCTACCTTCCCACAGCCAACTCGGTGTCCGAGATAGTCTAGGTGGCGCCGTCCCCATTGGCACTTCCCAGGTTTGGCAGTGAGTCCTGCCTCCTTCAAAGCCTCCAAAACACTCTTTATATGCTGTAAATGGTCAGGCCAACTGTTGGAGTATACAAGTACATCGTCTATATATACCGCAGCGAAGTCAGCACACTCCCTCAAAACAGACTCCATCAAAGCTTGAAAGATTGCCGGAGCATTTCTCAGGCCAAAAGGCATTCGCTTAAAACGATATTTGCCCCAAGGTGATACAAATGTAGTGAGATCTTTTGAGTTTTCCTTCATCTGGACTTGATAGAAGCCCTTAGAGAGGTCCAGCTTTGACAAGACATTTGCTCCTCCTGCTCTCTCCAACACATCGTCAAGAGTCGGTATGTACTGCTGTACTTGTGGTGTCACTGAGTTTAACCTCCGATAATCAACGCAGAGGCGAACTTTACCATCCGACTTTATGACGGGTACACATGGTGAAGCCCAGGCACTCTCTGAAGGCTCTATAATATTGGATTCTAACAAAATGTCAATCTCCTGTTTAACCCCATCTTTGAGTCTATCAGGTATACGATATGGCCTTTGAGAAATAACCCGAGTCCCCTCTTCAATGTCTATGTTCATCTTAGATACTGCGGTTTCACCAGGTACATCACTCATGACTGATTGAAACCCACTAAGTACATTTAAAAGTTCGCTTTTGTTAAACCCATCACATGCATCGTCCATCAGGAAAACATTCCCATCATCCAAGCCATGATCTTCTGCAATAACCGTCAATGCACACACTTCCAATTCACGCTCCTTAAACTTTTTTACCATATTAACATGCACTACTTTATTCCTCTTTTTACCATCCACCTCTCCAATCAGATAATTCACTGCATTAAGTTTCTTCAATACTAGATAAGGACCCTCCCAGGAATCGTCGAGTTTAGCTGCCATCCCAGGTATCCTACATAACACCTTGTCACCTTCACTGAGCACTCTTTCACATTTACCCTTGTCATAATAAGCCTTTCTTTTTCTGCTCTCTAACAAACCGTTTCTGACAGCAATATCACGCAATATCTCTAACCTCTCACAAAGCTCCTCAACCCAAACTCCCACTGCTAGATTTTCACCAACTTTCCCTCTCCAACCTTCATATATAGCATCTAGGGGTGTCCTGACATGCTGTCCATAGACTAGTTCAAATGGACTAAAGCCAGTTGTGCGGTTAGGGGCTTGTCTTAATGCAAAAAGAACAAAGGGAATTTGCTGTACCCAGTCTAATCCCAAGTCCCTCGCCTTCCCCAGCATAGCTTCTAGGGTTGCGTGAAGACGTTCAAGCACACCATTTGTTTGAGGGTGGTAAGCTGTGGTGTGAAGTTTTTCTATCCCCAATAATGACGCGAGTTGCTTAGCTAAAGCACCAGTAAATTGAGATCCCCTATCTGTCAATATTTGGTAAGGTAAGCCCATCCTGCTAAATATTTGAATAGCTGCTTCAGCTACAGACTTCGCCGTTATAGACTTAAGGGGTATGGCATCAGGCCAACGTGTAGCCATACATGCCGCTGTCAATATAAAGCGAGCCCCACCCCTTCCCTGAGGCAAAGGGCCCACAAGATCAAGAGCTATCTGCTCAAATGGTTGGGACAAAATTGGTCTCTCTATCATCAATGCTTTTTTCTGACCAGTCTTGTTGTTTCTCTGGCATTGTTCACAGGATTCACAATATCTTTTAATGTCAGTGTTCATTAGAGGCCAGACAAAATTACGTTTGATGATGGTAACTACTTTTCTGTGGCCCAAATGACCAGTCTTATCATGAGCAAGGTGAATTAAATTAATCCTTCTATCTTTCGGTACAACTATAGTCTCTGTAGTACCATAAGCAGTATTAATACACCTTTGCATAAGCAACCCATCATCCCAATAATACCCACGTTCGCCCTTATCAGCTAGATCTCTTAAAGGTTGTAGAGTGGGGTCTCCTTTAACTTGTTGAATAAACTCACTCCGATCACTTCCCTTCACAACACAACTAAAGTCCAGTGCATCCGCCTCTCCTTCAGCTCCCATAGACTTCCCTCCTTCTTCCTCAACTTCTGCTAAGGCCTGCTCATCTGCTAAGATCGACTCATCTTCCTCACTTGCTGTTACTACCTGACAACTCTCTTTCTCCAACAAATCTAAGCTCTTACTCCCTGCATTTTCAAGTTCCATACACACTCTATCACTCTCCTCCTCGCACTCTCTTTCTTTTCTCTGATGTCTTGTCTCTACAGAATTAATTTCGAAAGACTTTCCCCTGAATTCACACATTATCTCCCATGCTTCCCGATCTCTTAAATCCACTGCCAAAATTCCTTTACCATCCAAATCCGACCCCTTAACCAGGGCTGCCTCCCCCTTCCAGATACGTTTCCCAACACATAGACTAATCTTAGCTAGCTCAGCTTCATCCACCCTACCATTGTAACCTTTAAGATGTACCTTATTGCCAGTCCTTGCAGCTGGAGGCACCATTTCTTCTGGAACTACTGACAGTTGTGCTCCTGTGTCCAATAAAAGGGGTAGTGGTTGATCATAGAGTGTAGCATCAACGGAATTTGTGCGGCCATTATTGAGAACAGAAACCTCAGCCTGTTTAAATGTCACTCCAGTCGACTTTTCGGGCTCCTTCTTGACGTCAGCATTGTTGTTGGTATTCTTAGTGGGGCACTCTGGACTCTTGTGTCCCATAACACCACAAGTGAAGCATCGTGGCTGAAAGGAATCGCCTCGTGACTGATCCAAAGAGGCTGGGTTACTGCGGCAATCAAATGCTCTGTGTCCCGGCTTGTGACATTTGTAGCACACAGGTTTCCTGTACTGGCTATACTGTGAACTCCAACGTGACACATCGTCCTTCACAATGCAGCCTCTGGTTGACTCCCAGGACTGCAAAGCTGCCCGCAAGTCCTCCTTGGACTTAATTTTCCAGCAATCCAGATGCTGTTGTCCTTCAACACTCAGGAGTGAACGAACTCGAGCAATGCAAATCTTAATTACTGCATCTTGGACTGTAGCAGCACCTCTCACGGCTCGGTTGATCAGCCTCTCCATCATTTGAAGGAGTTGAGATGACGATTTATCATAAATATCCTTTGGGCGCAATTCAAAGAGTTGCTGTCCTGCTTGCAAACTTGTTTGCCCAACTCTATCCAAGAGTCTGTCCTTAATATCCTGGTAAGAACTTGAAGGATCAGCTTGCAGGTCACCAATGTGATCCTTCAATGCTGGGGTGAGCCGTGGGGTAACCAAAGATTTCCATCTGTCACGATGAATGTTTGCCTGAACAAACTCATTCTCAAGACCTTGCAAATATAATTCTAAGTTGGTATCGTCAGTCATAGCTGGAATCTTTTCAATGATTTTCTCTGCCTGCCGTTCTTGCCGCTCTGTTCCAGCTCTAGACTCCCTTTCACGGTCTCTCTCTTCCACTCTTTCTAGCACCGTAGCCATCATGGACATAACACTAGCAAGGGAAGGTTCTGCCATGACAATGCTGTCCCTTCCTTCTGGAGCAATTGTGGAGTCAGAAACTTGAATAGACTGCTCAGGGTTATTATCACTTTCACTAAGGCTGCCTCGAGATCTTAAGGGATACTTATGCCGTCCACTTGCCTCCTGTTGCCGATTCAAAGAGCGACTGGGATCGGAAGAGCACTGTAGTAGTTCAGTAGACTTTATCTTGGGGGGCATAGGCACCAGGTCCTGCTCATAGACCCGAAGACACCAGGGACCTGCACAAATAAAGCAAACAACAATTAAGAGAAAGTGATAAATGAGCAAACAAAACAATATGAATAAATATTGCACAAAATTATGATACACATTTAAAGAAACAAATAACAGTTCCAACGTTCTCGCTAACAAATTGATAACCGTCAGGCGATAATCCGGCGAAGCCAACGAAGTTAATTAACCATACAGTAGGATGACAATCTGCCTCTCCTCACAAAGTCGATCGATGGTGATGGGGCGTTTCTATTTTCTCCGGACAGAGTCGGACCACCGCTGCCGCCAGTTGTGGGGGGTGTAGGGATCAGGACTGCTTATTGAATCCAAGTTTAGCTGGAGCCTAGGTGACGTCCCAGTCCCAGCAGGTACGCTGCCACCAGAATCAGTCTATAGAGTCGGGTCTTCCTGTCGTTATCACCCAGAAGCCTATGAAGGGAAATAACATACATGCATTAGTTATAGTGTTCAAGTTACAATTAGTGAATCGGATGGAAATTTGTGCAACTGAATGAATGTGTATGTTTATGTGTGAGTTCTATATGCAAGTTTATTCTAAAGGTGTGGTTATTTCACCACACATCCTCTCACTGAGCTTGACGGTAGTCATTCTGATGTCCATCCCTGGCGGGAAAGAGAATCCGCGAGTGGGTTTTCTTTGCCCTCAACATACTGGATGCTGAAGTCGTAGTCGAGAAGTTTCACCTTCCATCGCCACAATCGATTGTTAAGGTGCTGCGAGTTGAAGAGGTCAATGAGAGCTTTATGATCCGTGAAGACCTTGAATGTTCGGCCTATGAGATAGTAAGCAAAATGCTGGATGGAACAAATCATGGCCAAAGCCTCGATCTCTGTGACTGAATAGTTCTTTTCCCGTTGCTGGAGCTGCCGGCTATAGAACTTCCAGGCATCCCTGTATACACAAAGTGCCCCACCCACACCACAGGTGAAGGCATCACAATGGACTGAAAAACAATCAGAATCACATGGAACAATTAATTTGGTGAAAGCACAAATTTCTGAAATGATATTACAGAATGCATCGTTCATGTCAGTCGTCCATACAACTGTATTAGGTGAAGAACGTTTTGTGTGTTCAGTCAGTGGTATACACATATCCGCAAATGAAGGTATGAATTTCCGGTAGTAGTTGGCCAATCCAATGAAGGAGCGCAGCTGATGAATGGTCTTGGGACGTACGAAGTTCGTAAACTGGTTGATACGAGAATAGAAAGTGAGCCTTCACCAACAATATACCCAAGAAACTCAAATGATTTGCAACCCCAGAGACATTTGGACTTCTTTACAGTTAAGCCATGTTGTTCCAAATGAGACAAAACAGACTCGATATGTCTGATATGCTCCGACCAAGAATTAGAGAATATTATTACATCATCAATATAATGTTGAGCTAAAATCTTCTAGGTGCAACAGAATGGTCTGCATCAGCAGCTGGAATGTAGCCGGTGCATTTTTTCAAGCCAAAGGGCATTTTTTTGTACTGGAATTTCCCATAGCGACATGAAAAGGCTGTAAGGTGCTTGGCATCAGGATGCATAGGGACCTGGTGAAACCCTTTGCAAAGGTCTGGCTTCGACAAAAACTTAGCATTCCCTAGCCTGGCAATGATCTCCTCAGTGGTTGGCATTAGAAAGGGCTCAGATATCGTCATTGTGTTTAGCTTACGGAAGTCTACTGCATTTCTCACTGTTCCATCCATTTTGAGGATTGGAATCGGTGGGCTGGACCACTGTGAGGTTGAGGGTTCTATAATTCCCAGGGCTAGGAGATTATCCAATTCCGACTTAAAGGCTTTCTCTAAATGAAGTGGAATAGAATATGAGGGGCTCCATATTGGAATGTATGAGGTTAGTTTTGGGTGATGACAAGTGGTAGCAGTTGTACCCGAGTTGCTATTGAAAACTGATGTATGATTACTAAAGCAATTATCGAGGGCAGAAATTTCATAACTGGTCAAATCTTTTCCTTTAAAACTATCTGGAATAATACTAGCATCAATAGATTCATCACTTTCCCCATCAACAACAGTAAAAACCCTATGTACAGCCATTAATGAATCTTTGAATTCTTTGAGGTCGTTAACATGTATCACTTTGCAATGGGTTCTCTTACCATCCACGGGGCATACTTTGTATGTAACATCTAATAACTTTTCCAGGACCTTATAAGGGCCTTCCCAGCTGGCATCAAGTGTACTATTTAACCCAGGAATTTTTCTTAGGACTAAGTTATCTTTTGAAAATGTTCTTAGAGTACGTTTGTCAAGCTTTTCACGCTCATGTACTGTTTTGTCTTTCAATTGTTGACGTAACCCTTCTAAAACAGTGTTCAGGTCATACTGGAGTGATTCCACAAAAGCTGTTGCATTAATAGGGATAGCCTCTGGATCTGTCCAGAAAGCTTTGAGTGTTGCAATGACATTAGGTGTAGTTTTACCAAACACTAATTCATACGGAGTCAGACCATGTCGAGAATGAGGCATATGGCGAAGGTAGTAGATTGTCAAGTCTAACACCTGAGGCCAGTCTCGCTTGTTTTCGGTAATCTTACGAAGTTCAGCTTTTAGCGTAGAGTGCAAGCGTTCGAGCTGTCCATTAGTTTCTGGGTGGTAAGGAGATGTTCGAATTTTGTTTATTGCTAATTTTGAACAGAGTTGGTCCATTGTTCTGGACATGAAATTTTGACCTTGGTCTGACAGGATAGCAGCTGGTATGCCTATTACTGAAATAATTTTGAGGAGGTTAGCTGATGTCTCTTCAGCTGAGTAACCACGCATTGGCATAGCAAAAGAAAAGTTTGTGGCAAGGTCGAGTGCAGTGAGAGTGTACCTGTAGCCCTGACGTGACTTATCTAAAGGACCGACCACGTCTATAGCAAGCTTTTCAAAGCGTTGACAGATTAGCTCAGGTTCAGACAGGGGTGCTCGAGCTGGACTGGCTTTTGAAAATTGTTGACATGTTTTACACCTTTTAACATACTCACGAACATCACTATATAAACCGGGCCATGTAAAGTGAACATTAATAATGGCTCGAGTAATGCCTGCCCCAAAGTGTCCCGAGTGGTTATGTGCCAGTTTAAGGACTACATTTCGCAAGGGTTGAGGTAGAACAACTACATGGGTAGACTTGCCATGGTTGGTAGTCAAACACAGCAAAATGGAATCAACACATAGAAACATTTCTTTTCTCCATTATTAGCCCATTCTCTTATATGAGCTAAGGTATCATCTTTGGCCTGCATTTCAACCAGTTGCTTTTTGGATATACCATCAAAGCCAATTGTTGGGATACTAAACAGAAGTTCTGAATCCGGTAACGTCTCAACATTAGAAGGGTTAGCTTCAGCAATGTGATCAGAAGGAGGGGGAGTAACAGAAGATGAGTCATGCTTGTTAGAATTAACAGTTGGTTCTAAAGCTGGTTCAGAGGAAGGATTAGGGACAGTCTCTTCGAGTGAATGTACAGAGTCTAAGTTAGATACAGCAGGAATTACAGTGAGTTCAGATTCGCCTGTGATAGATTTGCTAGCAGGCAACGCAGACTGATCAGATGAAAGTACAGAAGGGGGTTCATCAGAAGTACTCAAATGGGAGTCAGAAATAGAATTTAAGTTACGAGGAATGCCCTCATCAGCAAGTTGTTGTGCAAAGCGTTCAGCTTCTTCAGCGAGTAATGCTTCGGATTGAGCTCTAGTAAGCTTTACAGACAAAGGTTTGGCAACTGCCATTGTCATAAACTTATGAAAGGTTGGGCCCAAGTCTTTTCCCAACAACACTGATTTAGGTGGTAAACCCTCACATATTGCAAAAATACATTTGCCTGAAACACCTTGTATGGACACAGGTAGAACATATCATAGGAACAGTCATTGGCTTGTTGTACACACCTTTAATAATGGAGTGAGAAACTACAGTGTCAGAGGGTAAAACAATGTCAGGTGAGGCGAGCGAAATGTCTGCTCCTGAATCTAGCTCAAACTTAACATCAAAGCCATTGACAGAACCAGCTAAGATCACACTGATAGTTTGAGGTTTCCCATCAACTAAATTGAGGCAATCTGGTAGAGCAAGATCGTCCGGTGGCTCATCAGAATCGCTGTAGACAAGATTAACCCGTTTGTCAGAGTCTTTTGGAAGGAAGTGGCTGAGAGCTATTGTTAGTAGAAGATTTATTCGGTTTACTATTAGAACGATCAGAACGTCGTGGTGTTGGCGGTTGAGGACATTGTGGTACTTTATGATCTTTATCTCCGCATTGGTAGCAAAATTCTTGTTTCTCGGTTTTACCTGACTGAGTGCCTGAGGAGTTAGATTCTTTTCTGTTGTCATTGTTATAGCGTGAATTAGAATGAGACGAGTGTGCTCGCTCCTTAGAATAATGCTCATTGCGATAAGATCGGTTAGAGTGATGGCGGAAGTCATAGTCAGGCTGCTTGATAAAATCTTCATAAGCATGAAGCCTAGCAGGGGCAGTGTTTGACTTTGCAGACATAACAAATGCTCTACCCTCACGAGACATAGTGAGAACAACAAAATGAACTGCCAACCCATGAGCTAACTTTTCAAGAATAGTATCATCAACTCCTTCACTCTCTCCCATATTCTTAAACAAAGTAAAAATTTATGGCTAGCATGTTGAGACCATTCTACAGAGCTAAGGGAACCATTAGGCCTAAAAGAATTCAGCACAGTATCCCAATAGTCATTCAAACTAAAGCCTCCCGAATTAATCAAATGAGTACGCATGCTATCATAATCTCCCACACACACACCAACATGAAATCTATAATTCGTCAAGTGTTTGCTTATCAATAACTGGTCAAGAACATCTACCCACCTAAACTTTGGTACACTCTCAGAAACCATAACCCTCTCAAACCTCGACAGTGCTGAATAAATGTCTTCTCGGTACTGCATCCGTTGTAGACTTCTCCTTGCACGCTGAACTTGATCCTCCAAGTGATTTGTAGCTGCTATGGTGTCCTTTGCTTCCACGTCCTTACGATATTTTTCAGTTTGTGAGAAGTGTCGTTCATCTGAACTTTCTAGTTGTTTCCGTAGTAGGGCAAGCTGATTCTCTTGGAATTCCTGTTGTTGCTTAATATCTTCTTCCCTCTTTTCTCTGGCTTTCTTTTCGAGCTTTTCCTTGAGTTTTCTTTCCTCGTGTCTGTCCTTTCGATCCTGGATTTGTTGTTGGACCATTATTTCCATCAGCCTCTCGAGTGTAGAGCCAGTTGCAGGTCCTGCAGAAGGTGAAACAACAATAGTATTTTCACTGTCGCTGTCATCAGAATGAGATACAACTGAAGAGTCAGTAGGGCTGGCACTCGTGTCCATGCTAGGTGAGGCAGGTATGTCCACAGCATCTGAGTAGATTGGGGCTAGAGAGTTGGTGACAGGTCGATTGGTTTTGCTGCGAGTAATGGGGTCACTGGCGTCAGTCCTGTCCTGCGATGATGACATGGCTGATATAATGAAAAATGATGATGATACAATAAAATTGGAACTCAGATAACAACAGTAATGCACGCAAATGAATAATTGTCAATACACAACAGCGTCAATTCACAACACAGCGTCAGTTCACAACACAGTGTCAGTTCACAACACAGCGTCAGTTCACAACACAGCGTCAGTTCACAACGCAGCGTCAATTCACAGAAAGTACAGAAATAAAATTAAAAACGTAAAATAAGCAGAAAGAACAAATACAGAACTGAATAAGTAAGGTAAACTAATAGATAATTACAGATAAATGCAATATCAACAAATGAATTTGGTTCAAATACAGAACTGAATAAGTAAGGTAAACTAATAGATGATTACAGGTAAATGCAATATCAACAGATGAATTTGGTTGGAACACACCAAATGTGGACAGAGTTATGGCAGATGAACCGATTTCGATGTTGTAGATACGTCTCAGCTCCTTTCCTTTTGATAGTAGGAGTTTGGCCACCGCTGCACACCACGTGTTGTAGGTTAACTGGGGGGATAACCAGAGACGGGTAGAAGGCTGCCACCAGAGTTCTAGCAGGCTGATTTAGTCCTAGCCTCAGGTTATTAGGCCTTAGAGGGGTTGTTGGACACAGCACTTAGTGTATGTTTCAATACTATATAGCCAGAACTGAGTTACAGAAGTGCAGACAGCCAGATATATAGAAAACTGTCTGAATGTGATGTGAATGATTCAAAACATAAGGTGGTGTATAGCTGGACATGGGAGTGAAGGGAAATAACATAAATGCATTAGTTACAGTGTTCAAGTTCTGTTAAGTGCCAGGATAGCCACTTTCTTATGCATATATATGCTACCATGGTGAAGACACCAAGACAAGTTAATATATTATTAGGTCTGTCGTAGTTGGTTGTTGTTTTTTGCAAAAGAGTGGGCAAAGATGAAAGTCTTAGGTATTAGCATAAGTGGCTAGTACCTTTAAGAATACTTTTGACAAAGGAACCTGAGAATCAGCTAGAAAAACACGATGATGAATCTAGTAGCTTATTTATGCTTAGCAACATGATCAAGCCAACTTCAAGAGCCAGTCTGTGTCATTGACATTTTTAGAATAGAAGCCTATTAAAGCTGCTTTTACTGCTAAACCAGCCTCTCACAATGAAAACACTCTCTGTTATATCACATTGAGGCATTTGATGCTTTAACAAGTAAACTGTGTCAAGGTGTTAGCCATGGAAATTGTATGCTTCAGCTTCAGAAAATATTCCTTGGTTGTGTTACAGTCTAAAATCGAGTCAAGTATTTTTTTTACTTTCAATCAATGGAAGCCCCACCTATTGCTGGGACTTGCTCCAATCCTATGTCTATACACGATTATTTTATTTATATATATATATATAATATGTATATATATTTTTAATATTATATTTATTTACTTTTTCTCAAAGCACATTTCATTTTCCTCATTTCTGTGGCTGCACTAATAGCCCTCATCATTTTCCTGGAAGGCATGATTATAGTTTGCTGTTGAAGCTGGTTAACAACAAAGTGGTCAAAGCTAACCCACGAGTAGGCTACTGAGGTTAGGGACTCTCCAGATTTTTGCCCCCGCTACGCACGCTAATATATCAAGCGGTGGTTTTAATAACACATTTCATATTTTACTAAAACATACCTAACACTTTAAGTTCCACGAAGGCTATGTACGGTTTAAATGTAGCAAACAGCAGTATTTTCATATCATAGTAGTGGCATGTATAAGTTCCATAATCACTTCTCTCTACAGGATTCAAATGCATAGATCTGCCTTTCAAATACCCGTAACCATTGATTGGACCATTGTTGAATATCCAGATAGGGTATGGTGCTAATAGCCCAATATTTTTCACTATTGTGATTTTATAGCCCACAGCTGCCTCAATATAACGAGGATAAATATCTTCATTTGGATTGATACCTTATTAATGAATAAAATCAATTATAATGACATTACTGAAATTCACTTTTCACAATAATAGATATATTAATATGAATTCTGCATAAAGGCTTTTAAAGAAAATTAAGAAACTCTCTTACATATCAAGATTATAATATAGATAGCTAATTAGTAATCATTCACTTCAATATCTAGTCAACTCCAGTAAAGTGAGCATTGTGTTGTGATATTTTTCTGTTGTGTGTTTTTAAAAATATTGACATAATCTGACCTATTTGAATATCAAGTGATAGCTATTACTCTGTATTATTGTATCAATATCAACTCACTGCCGACAAGAACATCAACAATGCTTTCAAATGCTTTCCAATTCTGATTGGTCCCTTTGCATATGTATCTTCCATGGTGGCGTGGATACTCAGCATTGGGAATAAAGATGGTATTATTTATAAACTTAGCCTTTTTAATTTTCTGATTTTTAAAGCTCCATTCTACAGGTGATGTACTCATACATTTTATCACTATTGTGCTTCCTTTCAAAATCCCCATAGTTTTGGGAATGATGCCATACTTATTTACATTGGGTACAATGCTAACCAGCTGAGTGCTCTCTAAGAAATAAACCTCACCAAAATTATAATTACATATTGACAACATTTTACCTATTATGCTAATGGTCTATTTATTGTTTTTGTTGTCATAATAACAGTGTATTTAATTATATTCTTATGAAAGCATATATGGCAAGATTAAAACAGTTGTGTAAAAAAAAAGGACCTACCAGTCACAAATAGATTTGATTCGGATTTGTCTTTTCTCTTATTATAGTAACATTGATAAACACCAACATTAATTTTCTGAGCATTTGTGATAGTTAGAACTTGTTTAAATTTGCCACTGACTTGTGCATTTTTGGGTAATTTTCTATTCTTGAATTTCCATTGTACTACCAGTTTACTGTAGCAAAAAAATCTTGCGGTGTCACCACTGTGAACTGATTGTTTCCTCGGATACAAACGAGTATTGGGTAAATCTGATAATAAGAAAACATGAAAGCATTATACTTATGCAAATATTATGTGTTATCTATGCAATGTGGATACTAATGCACCAAAATACAAGTGCTAAATAGTGAGATTTGGAAATTTGGTACATGCAATAAGCAATTAGCACTAGTTATAGACTGCATGAATTCATCGATATAGACAGAAATGGAAACGCTTAGTAATATTACAGACAAACAGATATACATATGTATACATAATTATATAAGAATATAGAAAAAACGATCGCAGAGATATGGATAAAATGAGCATAAAAATAACTGGATGACTAGCTCCAATAACATGCAGGGAGTAAAGTTTTATCTCAAGGTCTATTCATTAATTTTGACTTGTTTATTTTTTCTCTAGTATGTCTTGTTGTTTTTAAACAATAATCTCATGATTTTATAGAATGTTTGCAGCTGCCTATGAAGTAATTTGAAAATTAAATGTTATGTAAAGTGATAAAAACACAAAATGTACAGTTAGCTTTCATTGATTCATTTAGCAAATGCTACAAGGTGCATTATTTTAATAATGGTAAGACTAACAATAATAATAATAATAATAATAATAATAATAATAATAATAATAATAATAGTAGTAGTAGTAGTAGTAGTAATAATAATAGCAATAATAACATTATTATACATCATGAACATTGGTGAAAAAGGGCAAGCTAAAATATCCATTTTTCTATGATTTATGACGAGTTAGCTAATATTATATTTGAGGCCACAAATGATATGAAAAAGGTCATACAAATGAATGTATTCATTGATGAGCCATTTCAGTTGAGAGTGAGTAAAGCTGCATGTTAGACTAATACTATAGTTGAAGATTAATGAAACTAACAGTACAAGTACTCATATACTGCTAATACGTTACTTTTAGTTTTTTCTAAATTATTAAGCTCTTTTAAGACGAAGGGAATATTATCAATTATAGATGCATATTATGTTTCTAGCAAGCAATATATTAGCTTATTTCTGGTGTCAAATTTAATGAAGACGATCTCTGCTCTGCGTAACCTTCTTCAGTTGATAATACAAAAAGTACACAAAGATGCTGAACTATGGAAACAGTATATTTGTTTGATGCTGAAACTTTGCTAAAGGTGCTAAGACTTAATATACATGGTGCTAAATACAGAAAACTAAAGGGCAATTGTGATGGTATAAAAAATTGAAAAATGAAGTGAAAAACAATTAAGGTAGAAGTGGTAAAAGAACAAAAATATATGAAATACATATATGTGACAGGCTGTAGGAAAACAGACCACTTCACGCACAAAATCATTTCAAGATACAGACCCATAAAGCGGTTCAAGTCAAGTTTTGTGTTTTTCTTTTTTTTTTAGTATCAGTATTTATAGATCTTAACTTACGCTTGTACCAAGTTTCAGCTCCCAATACAGTGATCTTCAAAGCCTGCGCACCGCTGAAGTTCACAAACCTTTTTAGTATCTCTCAGTTTACGGCGTAACTTTTCAATTGTTACCGGGAAAGTTAACGCGTACGCGCGGGTATTTCCCTTACCTGTAAGGGTAATTCCCAGTTACTTGGCAATTAATGAAGCAGCTAAGATACCACGCCCTTGGGCACCACGTGGCAGTTCGCGCGAAACTACTAAGTGATGCGGAGATAACTTTAGAATACGGAAACTTACCTAAAAAATTTAAAGTGCCGTTTCCTCCAATAACGCTTACTTGGGCTATCCTCTTCTGGCGTTCATAACTCGCCCTAGGAAGCAATTTAGAATATGATTTAAGGACCATTTAAATGGAAATTTTTTGTACTTTTCAAAAATAATAATAACTCATTTTTCAATTTTTGAGTGAAGTGGTCTGTTTTCCTATAGCCTGTCACATATACTACAATAGAAAAAACAAATCATTTTACCACTTCTACCTTAATTAACAGAAATTTAAAAACTCAATCTAAAACAGTATCTGACACTGGATTAGGTTATAGCCTCCATCTAAGTTGATGGTGTTTTCAATTTTCCCTTCGTTATTTGCAGTGTTGTTGGTTTTGGTTTAGAGATTCAAGATTTTCTCAGTTTTAGTTATTTATACTAAAAATATCTTGAATGCTTAGTTTTAGATTTTCTTCCAAATTCTCCCCGAAGATTTGGTTAGATTTTAGTATTTCTTCAATATCATGTAAAAGATTTAATTAGTTATACTATCAATTAACTTAGTTTTGGTTAATTTACGTAGTCTCTCAAATTCTTCAAAGAAAGTAGTACTGGTAGTTCTCCCAAATAATTTTTAAAAAAAGCATATTTCTATGAGATCTTGATTAAGTATGATATATTTTATATAGTCTAGAGAATAATTACTTGATGGCAATTTATACCTTTATTTGAATTGTTTACAATAAAAATTGCTTAGTTTTAGTTTTTATCATTCACTCCACTGGTATTTCTAGCTATCGAATTTACTTTCTTCTAAAATATTATTAGTTTTAGTTTTTTCATGTTCTCTACGGATTAGTTTTAGTTTTTCTTACCAAAAGGAAATACCCCAAAACTAAGGGGTTTTGGTTTTAGTTATAGTTAACTAAAGCAAAACTAGTTATTTGTTCATATGCTAATACTCTTGCATTATTCCAGTTGGGTAAATGTCCTGTCTCTTTCCAATAAAAATTCCGTGTTAAATATACTAAGAGTGACGCGGACGTTGTTATCCGAGAGGCCTGCCTTACAACCTACCACGCTAGAGGTTTCCATGCCTGAGCATTTCCTTCTTCATTTAACACCTTCACCACTTTTCTCCTAGGTTTCAGCATCAAACACATGATATTGTTTCTGTGTTTTAGCTATTATTTGTGTATTTTTTCTATTATCAATTGAAGGAAGTTCCACAGAGCAGAAAATCTTAATCAAATTTAACGACAGAAATCTTTGATTATACTATGGAACAAGTTGTTACTAATTGTAAATTCTATTATTGTATTGTAGAAGACTCAGTTGCTCCATTGTCTTTAGTATAGTTATAGTTACCTTTTACTGTTACTAAATATGCAGCATAGAATGGAACAAATTCCTTAGACCAAGCATATTGAGCATTTGTTTTTCCTGCACATTCATATTTTCCCTCATTGAACTCCTCAGGATTTGTTATGTCTAATGTATTATTTACTAATCTCGCATTTGCAGGAAGTGACCCTCCATTGAATATCCAAGTTATGGAATAGTAATAGTTTATGTTTTCAATATTACAATCCAATTGAAGTAAATGAGATCCGTTTGGAAATGTAGTGACATGCATGAATGCTGTGAAATAATATTTAGAACAACACTTACTGTGTGAGCATTAATTACCATAGCACCATAAGGTTGTCAAGTGTTAGCTCATTAAATCCAACCACTGATGCAATTCAGCATAAATGCTAGCTAGCCCTGGTAATATGATTTTTATCCTTATGGTAGATAAAGTAAAGAAGAGAGAACACAGAGCTACACCTCAGCAGAAAGTTATGAGGAACACTACAAGAGCTTCCTATTAGTTTCTCTTCTCTGGTTTATTGGAAGCTCAAATTTAGTGTCTGGCACTACACCGAAGTTGAAATTTCAGATGGGTAGGAGCAAAATAAAAAGGAGGGTGGGGTGGGGGTGGGGCTGAATTTATTATTGGCATTTATAGTATAACACATGCTAGAATGTTGACAGCTGCATTTATTGCATGTAACCGTGTTCCATAAAACATGTTAAGAATTTTTTCTCTTTTGGAGAAAAGCTATTTGCATGTAGCTATGTAACTATTATAAAGAAGTGAGAATTGGAGGGGAAGAGGCCACCACAATTAAAATAAATAATATGGGTTAGCTGCTGCTTTTGTGCAAATTTTGTGAAGAATTCCAAAAAATTTAAATTTTTACCCGATTAAAGTAGTCATTTAAAGACTCCTATAATAATCCTCTAAACAGAAGAAGTTGATGTGGTCAACACTCATCATAAAACGACAATAGAAAAAAAGTGATTCTAATAGTTGGCTATGGATTGTTAGTCGATAAAGTAAACAACAATTCATGTGTATAGGTTTGTCACAAGAATAGTATTCTTCGTTTCATTTCAATTCATTACAAAATGGTCGACAACCCCATTGCTCAGTTTAGTTATAGTTTTTGAGGACCTACATGTACATAGTTAGGCATTCATGTGGAAAAAAAAAGAGGTTGTCCACATACCAAACCTAATATTGAAATCTCTCACTAGCTTCAAGGGGACCCCTAGCCCCTGTGGCCTCCTCCCCGTTCTACATCAGTGAATGCTGTTGGATGTGCAATACGTTTGATTGGCAATTGCATTTATATAGCATATATTAAAAGCAATTGTTTTAGTGCTACATATCTTACCATAAATGTTTACTTCTACAAAAGCTAGGTAATGAGTATCATATCCATCATACGGATTACTTTCAGTATAGTAGCATGTATATGTTCCACTATGATCCATTTGCACAGGAGACAATGAATTCATTATTGATGGGACCATGGTTGAACATCCAATATACAAGAGAATGTTTAGGTAAATAAGGCCTTACTATCTCTCCTTCTTCACCCAAAACAAAATCATAGTATTTTGGAATATCTTCATCAGGATTGATTTCTATTTGAGAATAAAATACAATGCTAATCTATTTGGTTTTATAAATCCTAATCACAGTCAGCATATTATATGGAAGAGGTCACAAGGAGATTAACATATCTTACACCTTTGTAATTCAAGCAGACATTGTTAATCATAATTATTCCCACATAATAATAATTATTATGATCTAACTATGAAATTTGTTGATATTAACTCACCACCTTTGTAGACTGAAAACTAAAATTGAGTGTTGTTTAAGTAGTAATCCAAATTCAAAATGATTGAGATGCTCATTCAATTCATCTTTCATCAGGATCACACAAATAAGTTAGGTAATACTTAATGACTGCATAAATTGAATTAATATAGATAAATTGGATTCATTCTTACTATTTTTACTAACTAAACAAAACAGTAACTTCACTATTAGTTTCTATCAGGTACTAGATAGTTAGAAGAAAAAAATTCTAGCAATGTTTAGCAGTGAAACCTATCCTTTTTTTAAGCTTATAGCTACACTCCAGTACATTACAGCAACGATTTAAATATGTACCTATATCATTATAGATGATCTATACTTCATATAATTTCATTATTGCTACTCTATCATATAAATAAATTTAAACTCTTTTAGTAGTACGTATGTTTTAATGATCTTTCATATGCTGCTCTGATGTACCAGAAATAAAACAAACTTACTTCCTACACGAACTGCAGTAGCTACGCTTATAAAGGCTTGTCTGTGTGAGTCAGTTCCATAACATTTGTAATCTCCATTACGTGAAGGTGTGGCGGAAGGGATGTATAGGGTATTTGGGAAGTATGTGGATCCTTTTATACCTCGCTCCTTAAAAGTCCATTTAACAGGAGATTCACTGACGCATTGCAACACAATAGTTTTTCCTTCTAAGAATGCAGCACTTTTTTTCACTATTCCATACTCTAGTCCATGTAGGGAGGCTAAAACACAGTTTTGTTGGTCATATGTTTTATTCCATAATAAACTTTCATATTTAACTACTTCCAGTCCCTCCCAAATTAAATAATGACATGTATATTGATATTATAATTACGAATAACTACCGAACAGTACAAAAGCTGGCAATAAATAGTTTAGGAACATCTGCAAATTAAAGTAGGGAACGGTTAAGAACGCTATAATAACATTAATGTCAACTTTTACAGCGCATAATACGGTAAAGCCACACACATTGCTGCCTGTAAAAGGAAAAATTTCAGTAATTGGCGAGCGAGCGTGGCGAGCGAGACATATACAGGGGTAACACAATTGAAAATCGGGGATGTTTGTTTATTGGCGAATGAGCGGAGCGAGCGAGACACGTACAGGGGTAAAAATGAAAAAATAGGGGATGTTTGTTTATTGGCGAGCGAGCGAAGCGAGCGAGACAGTATTAGGGGGTGGATAATGCAAAATCGGGTATATGTTATATGTAGCTATATATGTATGTGGAATGGTACGTATGCCCTTTAAACACGCACGCTGGGAACTTTTTTCTCCAAAAAACACGGCTTTTTAGGCTTGGACCCCCAGTTTATTCTGAAACTACAGGATTAAGCAAGCCTTACTTTATACTTAAGCTCCAAAGTGTGAGAAAATTCCTGCGAAAATGCTTGCTTTTCAAGAAACAAAAAGTTCATTCGACCGGTTACTATGGCATTGAAGACCCTTTTCCAGACTTAATTTCAAAACTTCGCCGATTTATGGGGGCTACGGAGAGACCCTTTTCCCGTGACTAAAATACGGGCGCGAACGGAATTTAGTTAAGGAACGTAGCCACGCCCCTTGGAGGTATAGAGCTCTAGTGTGTGTAAGATGAGCGAATACTTGAAGAAGCTGGATGGGATAGCAAAAGCTAGATATTTAGAAAAACTGAAGCTGCTAGACCTGGATGAGAATGGTGACCCTTATGACTCAAAAAATATTTCGAAATTCGTGGATGAAATGAAGTTTTGGCCAGCCATAGAATATGGGCATATTTTTTGCTACTACATAGAGAGACCAGGTGTCTATACTAGACAGCAATTGATGCAGTGGAAAAGTTTGGAAGCCTTTAACTACTTTCAGAGTGGTCATGTGAGAGATATTCTTGTTTGGAATGTCTCCAGTGCTTACTGTGTTGTCATGGCAAGAGTGAACCCAAGCCAGAATTCACCAGACAAGGCTCATCATGCCTGGATAGGTACCAAGATGAATGGGGAAATAATCACTCTTCATTGTACATGTATGGCTGGGTAAGATAGAACCTTGACTATGACTACTTAATTTAGTGGGTGAATTATATTACCACTGATAGACTTGGAGAGGGCTGCTCACATTCGGCAGCAATTCTGTTCAAGATAGAGTATGCTGTTAGAAATGGCTACACATCTGTAACATCTAACCCGTGTGGTTGGAATAAAGTGTTCACACAGAAGGTAAGCAATGCTTTGCACCACAATTAATACAAAAAACTAGTATTTTTTACTTTATAATGTAGCATCAGCCTTCTAGAGTTATTGATATCAACTTTACCCAGCCGAAGTTAGAGGAAAATAAAGATGTTTTACATGTTGCTAAAAAGACAGTACCTCAGCCAAAAGAAGATGAAAAGAACGAGTTTTTTAGTAATCTACGTAAATTGGCTCCTAAGGCTGCAGTGCTGAGTTCATGCTATGAAGATAAAACATTGCAGCATAAATATAAAAAGTATCCAACACTTCCTGGCCTACCAACCCCCATAATATCCTTGGGGAGGATGAAGTATATGAATTTAGCAGAGGAAGAATTAAAACATGAATGTGCTAGAGTTTTTGAGGAGATGGATTTAACAATAGAGGAATCGCAATATTTGTTTCGGGTCACATCAAAGCAGTCAAAGAGTCTGTTATGGTATGAATATAGAAAGGGTCGGCTTACTGCGTCTTGTTTTGGAAATATTGTACATACCTCTTTAGACAACCCATCTAAATCACTTATAGATAAAATCTTTCAACGAACTAAGACTCCAAAATCTCCAGCAATAAAATGGGGGATTGATAATGAAGATACGGCAAGGGAGGCCTATAAACAGTATATGGCAAAACATCATGTTTCTTTTGAGGTTAAAGAAGCTGGCCTATTTGTTAACCCAAATGCACCACATCTAGGAGCTTCTCCAGATGGAATGGTGTTTTGCGACTGTTGTGATTGTGGATCTTTAGAAATTAAGTGTCCTTATAGTGTAAGAGATGATACTCCAACATTAGCAAGTTACTTTGAAAGAAATGGGGATAAATATACTCTATCAAAAAAACATAACTATTATTATCAGATTCAAGGTCAGATTGCAATATTGGAATGCTCATATTGTGACTTTGTATGTTGGACTCCTCATGGATTAAATATAGAGAGGATATACTTAGATACCGATTTTATTACTGCAATGATGCCCAAACTGGACAAGTTCTTTGTCACTGTTATTCTTCCTGAAGTTTTAAGTGGGTGTAACCAACAAGCTGACCAAACAACTGGCAAGTTTTGTTTTTGCCAGCAAGGAGAGTCTGGGAAGATGATTTCCTGTGATTCAACCGACTGCAAGTTCGTGTGGTTTCATTATTCCTGTGTGAATTTATCAACTGATTTTGAACCTGATGAAGAGGAGGAATGGCTCTGTCCGGATTGTAGAAAAAAAGCAAGAATTTAAGGAACAAGTACATATATAGCTATACATGTCATTTATTTAAAACTTCAGTTGTACGAGCATAACATTTTTAATTTAAAATTGTCATGAAACAAGTACATTTTATAAATAAACAAAATTAATGTGATACATTTTATTAATGAGAATTTAAAGCTATGTTATGCTACGTTAATATTAACAATTATGAAATTAAACAACAGACTCAGACAGGTTGATCAAAGATGCACAAATACGTAATATTTTGTCTATATTAGCAATACTGGTATCATGTTTATGCTTCAGCATTGAAATTGGTAGTGGTCCTTTTAATATCCGGAATTTATTCTTCAGGTTACCAATAACCCTTTCCACATGTATTCTGACTGTTGAAAGCTGTTTGGAATATTCTACTTCTCTTTGACTTAGCTGGTTTTTTCCTCGAGTAAAAGCTGGAATTTCTAACTTTGCCCCATAAATAGCCAAATCACTTTCAATTGTAAATCCTCTGTCAGCAAGTACAACATTGCCAGGTTCCAAATGATGCAGAAAGCCACATTCTTGGGTTAACACTTTGTCCGATACTCTACCACCCCAGCACTGCGATAGAAATGAAATACTCCCACATGGGGTAATACTTATTAGAAACTTTATCGTATTATGTTTCTTATAATTCGAGTACGTGATACTCCTTGCTTCATATCGGGAGGGCATCTCAATATAAATTTCAGAACAATCAATGATACAAATGCATTCTGGATACAATTGCTTTATTAAAGGAGGCATGTTTTCTTTAATTACTTCCCTCGATGGCCACTTTATAAGAAAATTAAGCCGGTAGTACATTACTTCCAACCATTTCTGGAAAATTTTGGAACCCACAGCTATTGACACATTAAATCTTGTGGATAAATCCTCCAGTAGAAGTCCTAACCTTAAACGCATGAGCACAAACACAAATTCATCAGATAATGTCAATGAATTAGTAGACAGTTTAGTATGAGGAGAAAGAAAGGAAAGAGTGTGTTGAAAAACTGCCCATGATGGTAATCCAGTATAGAAATTAGTTTAATAAATTATAATAAAAAATAATAACAAAATAATACCTGTTCTGAAGTGCTGGCTACAAATTCTGGTGTAATGCTTTGGCATCCAGTCTTTCCTTCTAATAGCTGCTACCCACTTACTACATCTCTGTTTGTCTGCTAGTGGGAAGCGGTAGAAGCTGATGCCTCTGGTATTTTTGGAGGTATTAGGGCACCCCACAACACAGCAGTTATTGACCATGCCGGCTCTATCCCTCCAAGAGGCGTGGTTAGCAAAAAAACCCGCCCCCTCACGTAGTGGCTACAATTCCGTAAGAGGTATTGCGCGGAAGTAATCAACGCGTGGGCGCACATAGCAACGGTTCCTGACGACCACCGCTGGAGGGCAAGGTATGACCGCGTGGCAATGGCTCTGGTGAAGAAGTCTGAGTATTTGTGCTCTTTAAGTGTTGAAGGAAGACAAAGATATGCTGAAAAGTTAAATGTAGCTGGAATAAATACAGATCCTTATTGTATAGAGGAAAAGGAGTGGACAAGGGAGCCAGAAGCCATACCACAGCTGGTATGGAGTGACCTGATGCTTTATATGGTTTCTACACCAAGTCCATATACTAAAGAAGCCATCAAGGTTAATACATTTATTTTTTGTTGACTTTACAACTAGCATAGAGAGTAATTATAGGCCTGGAAAGGCATGCTTGACTCTGAAGGATTTATGAGGGCAGGATGGGTGCATGACTTGAAACTTCATCATATGAAGGATGATAGTGACAGAGTGAAGAAATTTATTGTTATGGCAAAGGTATGTATAATATGGCTTGAATGATAAAAAAAACATTAATTATAGTTTTGATATCAGGTTAAGCACTCTCAACGAGTCTCCGCTACACCCCTTCTTCCTTGGGTGGTCTTTGAAAGTGACGGGAGCATTTTAGGGGCTCACTGTACCTGCATGGCAGGGTAAATTATTTTTCATGTATTTTAAACTGAAATATATATATATATATATATATATATATATAATTTAGACTTGGAGAAGCCTGCTCTCATATTGCGTCCCTTTTAACCTGTGTTGTAAAAGCTGCTGAAGCACGGAAGAAACAAGGATTGGAATCTTGTACCTCACAAAAATGCATCTGGCTTCCTCCAGCTAACAACGTAATTTTTAATAATACATATACTGTGTTGATTATAGATTCATAATGTTTCAGGTTTCTCCAGCATGTATTTCAGATATAATTTTTTCACGATCTGATAAAGCTTCAACTTCATCAGACTCCTCAGTGCCAGCAGCAAAGCAGCCCAAGATTTCTCAGCCATCTGATCATTACCCCTAACTAAGCCCGAAGTCGTTCAGGAAGTTATACTGAGGTAATTAAATATATTAGCCAAGGTATACAGTAGGTGCAGGATCTGACACAAGCAAAGACTAACTGAAAAGGAGGTTGGACTATATGTGAATTTATAGCCAACCACCCCCATAGTGATACATAAAAGGAATGCTCATGCCCAGTAGGCAACCATGTGTGTGTGTGGAAATGTTCTAGAATGTTCTTTCTTTCAGTTATGTGCATGTGGTGAATATGTGCTGCTGGCTAGGCGTGAACCACTAATTAGTGGCATAGATTACATCAGTGCCTGCCATGAAACAAAAATACATAAACAAAACAATAAAGTTCTTTAATGAGCTTGCTCTTCCTTGTGGGTGGACTCTCCTATCTCATAAGGTTCCTCTGATATGTGATCTGTATGACATTTAAGAACAAGCTGTCGTCAGGTGGTAGCTAGCTATACCTTGAAAAAGTGTTAGTGAATAATTTGATAGAGGCACTAAAGCTACCACCTTATAACAGTGGGTTAAATGAGGTTGTTACTAATAATGAGTTAAGCTATGTGAGTGTAAAGTATTTCATGCTCATATCATATTTTCTTGCTTCAATCTTGCAGAAAAGTGTTTAATTGGTAATGCTCGTGGTAGGTTAACAGGGGGGATAACCAGAGACGGGTAGAAGGAAGCTGCCACCAGAGTTCTAGCAGGCTGATTTAGTCCTAGCCTCAGGTTATTATAAGCCTTAGAGGGGTTGTTGGACACAGCACTTAGTGTATGTTTCAATACTATATAGCCAGAACTGAGTTACAGAAGTGCAGACAGCCAGATATATAGAAAACTGTCTGAATGTGGTGTGAATGATTCAAAACATAAGGTGGTGTATAGAGGGACATGGGAGCTGGAAATGAACAATTTTTTTAGGAAGATTGACAAGGCACAAATAAAGCCTGCTTTACTGAGGGTTGTTGAACCATTTGCTGAAGATTTCATACCTAGATTGAGTACTGATAAACTTCCTAAACCTTTGACAGATTTATATAATCCTGATGCTTTAAGAATGGATTATCTGAAGTTGCTTGATTCTTGTGAGTCAGTGTTTCAGTCTATTAAGGTAAGATTATCTTATAAATTAGAGATTAAGTATTTGTGATTCAATGATTTCTTGATTAGATCACTGTTGAACAAGCTGATGAGTTAGAGAGGGAGACAAGAAAGCAATCTTCAGCAAAATCATGGTTTGTTCATCGTGCTGGAAGAGTCACAGCTTCTAATGTAAGGAGTGTTGTCAAAACGAACCCAGCTATGCCCTCACAAAGTCTAATTAAAAGAATTTGTTACCCTGAGGCCTTCAAATTTTCTACTAAGGCAACAAGGTATGCATATTAACATGATAATCCATTGTTTAGACACTGAACAAATACAATTATTGGACTTTATTATTGCAATTTGTATGACAAAATACATATTGTACTCCACTAATTGTAAAGATTAAAAGTCATATACAATATTGTATTCATTAGGTGGGGTTGTACTCATGAGGAATCAGCCATTAAGGCTTACTCAGAAATTGCCTCAAAAGAACATATAGATCATGAAGTTTCATCGTCCGGATTTTTTGTAGACACCAAAAAGCCATATATTGGAGCTACACCTGATGGTCTTATAAATTGTTCATGTTGCGGCAAAGGTGTATTAGAAGTGAAGTGTCCATATTGTATTAAAGACTCTGGGATAACAGAAAGTGACGGCAGCACTTCATGCTTAAAAATGGTGGATGAAAAGTTGACACTAAATCGAGATCATGCGTATTTTTATCAAGTACAGGTTCAACTACATGTTTGTAATCTACAGTATTGTGACTTTGTTGTGTGGACTTGTAAAGACGTTTTCATTGAAAGAATTACTCCAGATGAACAGTTTATCAGAGGTATTATGGAAAGCATAGAACATGTTTTTGTTTATGGGGTGTTGCCTGAACTGGTAGGAAAATGGTATACCAGAAAGCCTGTGGCAGACAGTGAAGGAGTGGTTTCAGAACCTTCATCAAGTTGTACCAGTGCCGTAGTTGAAGATCAGGAAGACTATGAGAAGTTGTGGTGTTTTTGTAACCAACCTAGTTTTGGAACAATGATCAACTGCGAGAATGAAGAATGCACTATTGAGTGGTTTCATTGTGACTGTTTGAGAATCAGAAGCCCCCCTAAAGGAAAGTGGTATTGCACTTCATGTGTAAAATTACCACAGTTTTCAAAGAAAAAACAGAGACGAGATAGAAAATGAAATAACATTTATTCAGGAACAATGGGTGGACATAAATTAACTAACGCACAACATACTCTAACAATTTTGTCTATTGTTGATAAATTACTGTCACTATTGTTTGAAATAAATGCAATTGGTAGTGTGCTTTGTAAAATGGTAAACTTTTGTTTCAGAACACCTATAACGCGTTCCACATGAATACGCACCAGCGACAATTCTCTGCTCCAGTCAACCTCTTTTCTTTCTAGTTGTTTTTTTCCTCTTGTGAAGGGTGGAGTCTTGACTTCAGCTAAAGCCATGCTGGCATAGTCTCCACAAGTAAACCCTCGATCAGCCAAAATGACATCACCTATTAATATAAATAATATTGTTTATCAATTTTATAGCTACATAATTAATGTGTTAAATTTTAGTGTTAACTTACCTGGCTCAAGAAAGTCAATTAGGCCAGATTGTTCAACAATTTCTTTGTCTGATATCCTCCCACCATAGCACTTAGAGACAAATGATATAGTACCCTGTGGAGTGATTCCTATAAGAAATTTAATAGTAGAATGGTGTTTGTAATTACTCCACACCTGTGCCCGAGCTAAAAGACCAGATGGCCTCTCCATGAACACTTCTGAACAATCAATAATCACTGCACACCTTCTGAAAAATTTTCGAAAAGATACTGGCATGGTCATAAGCAGAATTCCTCTGTTTGGCCATACAATTAATTTAGATGTGCAAATCACCATGACATCCAAAACCTTGTGAAAATTTCTCGATACTGTTGAAGGATGCACTCCAAAACGGTAACCAATATCTCCATCAGGAAAATTGTGCCTCAATTTCATCAACAACATTAAAACCATTTGAAACTTTGAAAGTTTCACTCCTTCAGACAGTCTTGGTCTAACCAACTCAAAAAGCGCTTCAAAAACAAACCAATCATGCAAGCCTGCAAGAACATTAAAATGATAATACCGACACTTTACATATAAAATTAAGTTGTTTACCTGTATAAAACTTTAGCAAGTTCTTATTGTTCTTCAGTGCTTCTTCTGTAAGAACCTTCTTGCCATAGTCATCCTTAGCAACACTAATGCATTGCTGTAAATGATGAATTTCCTTGAGCATAGTGCTGCTACTGTTACAAACATTGGGAATATTTGTTTGGCACGCACAATCTACAGCTGCAATGGACTCAGTTTGAATTGACTTGTCCAATTCTTTCTGTTTATCAATAAGTGAACTGGAAGAAGACTGGCCATATTGATCTATCGTAGCACTAGATTGATCTACACTACACTGTGGAGATTTACCTCGTGCAAGTCTAGCATGCAGCCGATGATAACGCAGTGCAGCAGCCTCAGATGAAGAAACCGAGGATGCATACCCCAAGGAGAGATTAGGGACCCAGTCTGGATTGTCCCTGTCATACAAACTAGCAGGTTTACCTTTAAATATTAATAAATAAATAAAATCTATCCCCTTGGTACCAAAATTGAAATACCTGAAATGAAATGTGCACTACACACTCTGGAATACTTAGAGGGAAGCCAACCCTTTCTATTAATTTTTGCTATCCATCTTTGACGACGTTCAGAAATTAAAGAAGCAGCTTGGGCACCATCATTAGGTCCAGGGGCACTTGGTATTCTGAAAAAAGAAACCTTATCTCGAACACCACGATTGTGACAACCCACCACGCAGCAAGTAAGCACCATACTTAAACCGTCAGTTAGTCTACCTTGCCCTCCAGCGTGACGACCTTTACCCATCCGGAAGTACGTGACGTCAGACGCAATACCTCTCTCAAGGGCCTATTGGTTGTCAAGAGCTGTTGGTAGTCAGAATGCGGTAGTATTAATGCTAAGGAAGCTACTACTTCTCAAGGGAAGCTGAGGTAAGTACGTAATTCCATATTTGTTAGCTAAATATGAAAAATTAACTCTGGCCTTTCGTTTTTGTAGCTAAGAGCTTGTCAACAGTGACTGGTAAATTCAAATAGTCAGATTGGCTCAAATTTGGTACTACAAAAGTTACCACTGCTCTAGAAAATGAAGTAAGAAAATAATTTTGTATTTGTGTGCTAAAATTGATTGTTTTTGTTTTTGTAGGTGAGAGCTTGTCAAGAATTCAAGGTAATTCAGATGGTCAAAGTAACTTTAATCAGAAGTTATCAATACTCAAGAATGATGTAAGTAGTAATTCCATATTTGTTTGCTAAAATTACAAATAATAACACCGGTTTATTTTTTATCGTAGCTGTTGTTCAAGAGTTACTGGTGATTGAGATTATCAGAATGGTTGATGTTTGATACTACAAAAGTTACCATTAATAAGGTAAGAGAGTGATTTTGTATTTGTTTGCTGAAATAAAAGGTCATAACTGCTATTAGAGTGTTTGCATGAACTAAGCTAAAACATAGTAACAATACTTAGTTTTGTTACCTAACATCAGGCTCGCTCGCCATTTGTGCTCAAGCACACCACTAGTTTATTTGTATATGTATGGACGTACGTATGTCATTTTGTACTTTGACCCTCACGTTTTTGTGTTAGTGATGTGGTCGGCCCCGCCCCAAATTGCACTAAACAGAATCCTCTGGTTTATCGATCAGTACCCATATCACCCTAGAAATTGAATTGTTTATCGTTTTGAATTCTTTTGCGGGTGCAGTTAAAACTTGAACACTTAAGGACTTCCATTTCTATTCGAGTTAGTGGCGGTGGTAAGTCAATGCACTCTTTGTCATGGTTATAAGCCGTGCGCAACAGTATTTACTTGAAAATACATTGTCTACTACTGCGAAGGTAAGTCTGTGTAGGTGCATGTCCAGTTGTGTCAAAGCATTGTGTGTTACAACCACTACTTAGCTAAAGAATAAAACTTTTAAATAACGTGTATTGTTTTGTTGTTGTTTTTTCCCTTCAATTTAAGCAGTTGCAGAGAGTTGTTACTATGGCACTGAAATTCCTTTACCGTGTATGTGAAATTTAAAAACTGGACCTTAGTTTCAGTAGCTTCAGTGTTAGAAGTCAAAATCATTCATGTAATAATAGTATGGTCTTTAGGCTCACTCGCCATTTGTGCTCAAGCACATCACTAATTTATTTATATAATATGGACGTACGTATGTCATTTGTACTTTGACCCTCCGTATTTTTGTGTTCGCTCCGCGTACGACCCCGTCCCAAACTTCACTAAACAGAATCCTCCGGTTTAGCGACCATTACCCGTATCACCTTAGAAATTGAATTGTTACCGCTTTGAATTTTTTTGCGGGCGCAGTTAACTAAAAAACTTATGGGAGCTCCATTTCTATTTGAGTTAGTGGCGGTGGTAAGTTGTCACAGTTATAAGCCCTACTCCTCCACTAGACGAACCACGAAGGTAAGTCTTGCGTAGGTATGTTCAGTTGTGTGAAAAGTATTGTGCGTTCATATAATGCCCTGTACGATGATGATTTACCGTTCCTCCCATTGGTCACCAGAAGAAGACCCCCGTGCACTTCAGACCTCATCATCAGAGCTCAGACATCCACAGTGGAAGCTGCTCACAACTATCAACTAAGAAGTAGTAGATCATAAAACAAGTAATTAGTTGGTAGTTGTGAGCAGCTTCCACTGTGGATGTTTGAGCTCTGATGATGAGGTCTGAAGTGCACGAGGGTCTTCTTCTGGTGACCAATGGGCGGAACGGTAAATCATCATCGTACAGGGCATAATATATATCCGATGAGGCGATGGCTGGGTGGTTCCTGACAGACAAGACAGTTGTCATATCCGGGAGGGTCCTGTTTTCCTGGTGGCGGAGACATCCTTCTCTCTCTGAGAACTTGATTGATGCTACCTGTTCTCTAAGCAGTTTCCTAGGATAACCTTGCACTAGAAACCATTGTTCCAGGTCGCTTATGCCAGCTGCGAAGATCTCTGGGCTAGAACTGCGTCTGAGCATTCTGATGATCTCTCCTCTCACTGTGCCTACCATCACCGACTAGTGGTGAGCAGAGGAGAAATGCACGTAGGCGTGTGGATCTATTGCCTTTGAGAAGGGACGTACATCCAGTTGACCAGTCTGGCGGAACCGGGGGCCTTTGAACAGCGTCACGTCGAGGAAGTCTATTGATTCAGTGCTGTGTTCGACTGTGAACTTGATTGAAGCCACTTGTTTGTTTAGGTGTTCGACTAGGTTCAGCAACACACTCGGGGTGTCTTCGAGAAGAAGGAGAACGTTGTCAATATACCTCAACCACAGGAGGGGAGGAGTTCCTGGCCACGGGTTCAGAGCTGTCGCTTCAACTTTGCCCATAAAGAGGTTGACCAAGGTGGGTGCCACTGGGGTGTCCATGGCAGCTCCCTTGATCTGGCGGAAGTGTCTGCCTCCAAACTCAAAGGTGTTGCCCTTGAGTATCAGCAAAAGCATTTCCCGTAACATGTGTTTGAGTCTGTGCTCTTTGCTGATGGGGGGGTTGGTGGGCATCGCTTGCTGGAGGGCCATGGTGACACCCACTCCATGTGGTATGGAGGGGTAAAGGGCCCTGACATCCAGTGTGGCCAGGAGGAGGGTGGGTCTGGAGGGCTCCGGAATCTTCAGGCTTTCCACAGCATGGATTACCTGTGTTGAGGAAGAAATTAGCGATGGAACTGTGTGAAGGTAATCCCGAAGAATGGTGGTGGTGAGTTGGGACAGTTTCTGTGTAGGACCCGAAAAGCAGCTTACGATCGGTCTCAACTTGTGGGGAGGTCTTGTGGACCTTTCTGAGGAAGTAAAGCCTCTGTGGTCTGACATCTCCAATGGTTGTGATGTATCTTTCAGCTTGGTATTGCTGTAGGAGTCCTTCTTCTCTGTATTTGGCTACTAGGATATTGGCGGCTTCAGCTGTCTCTAGTGAAGGGTCAAATGTTAGCTCCTCATAGGTTGACTTGTCCTCAAGTTCGCGTAGGCCTTCACGCAGATAGTCTACGGTGTCTTGTATGACAACACAAGTACCTTTGTCAGCCTGTTGGTCAGGGACTTATCTGTTCTGAGGTTGGTCAACGCCACCTGGTGGACCTTTGACATGTTTTGCCATCTCTTGATGTGTTCTTCTGGAGGCTTGGACTTGAGTTCGGCCAGTTCTGAGAGTCTCGATTTTACTGCTGTTAAATGTTCCTCTATTAAGCTTGGGAGTGGTTCGTCTGGTTTCTTGTTGATAAGGCTGTTGTACACCTTACTGCACTGCTTGTGGTAGGATTCAAAGTACTCCAGGGGGTCTGGCACCCTTCTGGGGGTCGGTGCGAAGCGCAGGCCCAACAACAGTACTTCTTGTTCTTTCCTGCTCAGGAGTTTGGACGACAGGTTCAGAACAGGGTTAGAGCAAATCGATGTGCTAATCAGGTTGGTGGAGACCGCTTGTCGCCACTGGGGGGTGTTCTTTGGGTTGGGTATCCCATGCTTGTAGTCTTTTGGTAGCCTGGAAAGTCTTGATGCACTCTCATCTGGCGCTGAGTCTTGTGGTGGCATTGGTCTATCTTCCATGGGCGAGTCTTCCTCCAGGGTAGGGGCTGATTCTGGTGCACTAGTTATAATATAATAGATAGACAACAAAATCGAGGGATCTACTGCCTAAAAAATGATCTAACTATGAAATTTGTTGATATTAACTCACCACCTTTGTAGACTGAAAACTAAAATTGAGTGTTGTTTAAGTAGTAATCCAAATTCAAAATGATTGAGATGCTCATTCAATTCACCTTTCATTAGGATCACACAAATAAGTTAAGTAATACTTAATGACTGCATAAATTGAATTAATATAGATAAATTGGATTCATACTTACTATTTTTACTAACTAAACAAAACAGTTTCTTTTAAATAATTTAGCACTAATGATGTCTGTGAATGTGTGGATGGCTTTCTTTTACTTCACTATGATTCTTCACTTCTAACATACTCTAAGCCTAGAAATAGTTGAGACAATTCCCATCCCCATACTTTTTCTCATGATTCTTCACTTCTAACATACTCTAAGCCTAGAAATAGTTGAGACTGTCTGTGATTCCAGACAATAGTTGAACTCTTAACATTAACTATCTCGAACTGAATGTATGTATCTGTCTCTGTCATTTCTTACCTGTATCATTCGTAATCTAGTTTCGTTCTAATGCGTCCCTTTACCTCTCAATCCTGTATCACCGTGTAATGATATTCATTGCGGTGTTGTAACCAAACATGACCGCAATGTGTCAGAGTGTATAAATGTATGTATGTACGTAAGATAAATTGTTGTTCACCTCTGTCTAGCCTGGGACACGATACCCTCTCAGGACGTGCGCGCTTTTTGGCTCCACTATCTCAAGGCTGTAAGCTATTTAGGCCAATGGCTGCGCGGTGGTGTTTGAGTCTCGTCTGACAAGTGGGCGCCTGGTCCTTCGCGCATGCGACCTCTGTGGTTTGGGGAGCACACACCCTCAACAGTGGTCCTTCGAGCCGGATACAACGACCAGCTCCGAAGATTACAGCCATCAAGCTTGGGTAGAGGTCAGATTTACCTCATCTCCGTCAGCTATCTGCTCTAAGGTCATTTGTTACCTTCCTTCGCACCTCATCTAGACGCCTGCCGTCGTCACCTATCAACACCTCGTTTGTCACCTCTACCTCATCTGTTTACTTCTTCCGACCCCTTACCTGTTCGCTCGAGTCTGCTACAATGGAAGAAACGTCCAATACTAGCGGTGAATTGGACCATCTCTGTCGCGGGCTTGGCCATCGGAGAGGACAAATAACCAAGCTTCGTAACAAGGTCCAGGATATGCAAGAGGCACATCCTGACACCTTCGACCTCATTCTCATAGACGAGTTGTTTGCCGACCTTCACACTCAAGTCTCGGTCATCGAAGATCTACAAGAAAAAATCGACTTCATTTATGAAGAGTACCCTAACCTCGCCATCGATGAAGAACCGGAGAAAGACCGGCTCGACGATGCGCACAAGGCTCTCAAGTGCACATTGCTCACTCTGAAGAAAGCTGGTCCTCTCTCGCATGACTGCAACGTCTTGCTGGGCCAGATTCAAGAAGCAGCAAGCAAACCACAGCCCGAGTCTCCTCGTTTCTGCGCACTCGTGGATTCCCTGCGCTCTCGCTTGACTGCCATCTCCAGTGCCACGGGTCCTCTCCTGTGTAGCGTCACACACTTGGCGGCGCGATGCAAGGAGCTGGACGCCGTCATGTCTGAGCTTCAACAAGCCATATGGACTGAAGATCGTCCAGTCTCTCCATTGCCTACTCCTATTCACAGCCCACCTACAGTTGCTCCATATTTTAGCAACTCCTCACTCCATCTTGACGTACCACGCTTCGATGGCAACCCGTACATCAAGTGGTCCAACTTTGAAGTCATGTTCAGAGCTACCATCAAGTCAAGGGCTAGAGGACACTCCAACCTCGAAGTGAAAGGACACCTGATTAATGAGGGTCTGCAAATCCTTCACAACCTTCCTGATCCCGATGCTTCTCTGGACGAGATGCTTGATGCTCTAGAGGCTAAGTTCGGGGCAACCGATATACTTGGCCCTCTCATTATCAATAAGATTAGCTCTGTTTGTAACTTTGATTTATCTTCCTCTAATTTAGACAACATTTATGATAACATGTGTTTGCCTTTCCAGAAGTTCATTTTTTTGGTGGGAAGCAACCTCAGCAACTACTTGGCTCTTTCTGCTATAGGCATGATGTCCCCTGAGTGCAAAAGAGAATGGCTGCGATTCAAGCCTACTAACTCCATGCCTGCCATGGACTCCATTCTCAAGTTCGTGCAGTACTGGCGCAAGGAGCTCGGCACTCTCAAGACAGCCTCCACTTCGACTCTACCATCTTCATCTGGGCCTTACAGAGCTGCTGCCAGGTCTTCCTCTCCTACTCGCTCCAAAGGTGCCTCAGCATTCAAGCCTGCGCCGAGGAGACAGCAAACAAACTGTCCTGCGTGCAACGAACAGCACACCCTCTCCAGATGCACTACCTTCGCTGCATTCGATATGGACAAGAGGAATCAATTTATCCGTGAGAAACGTCTATGTCTTAATTGTTTGGCTGATGGCCATGGCTGTCGGCAATGTCCTTCCAAGTTCTTTTGTAGGAAATGTCAAGGAAGACACCACACCCTCCTGCACAGAGGCAAGAACGCCACACCTGCCACTGCTTCTACACCACTTTCTCCAGTGATGACCACTACTTCACAGCCAGGAAAGTCTCGACAGGCGAAGTCGCTCTACTCCGCGGTGGTGGTGCTGAGACATGGTGGTAGAACCGTTCACGCCAGAGCCTTGCTGGACGGAGGAGCTGCCATCCCACTGATTACCGAGAAACTTGCTACAGATCTCCAACTGCCTAGAACGCACAGTCCTACCACTGTGGCTGGCATTGCGGGCACCACCCAGTGCAAATTCACAGTCTCTACTGCTATCAACTCCATGGACGAGAAGTTCGAGTCGGAGCCCATCTCCTTCACGGTCATTCCTTCTCTGGATTCTCTGAACACTCCTCAGAATAGGAGCCAACTACTAAGAAACCCATTGCTTCGTCACTACAACCTAGCTGACCCTGATCTAGGCGGCAGAGTAGACCTAGTGCTCTGTATAGATCAGACATCTGACCTGACCACCGGCACACCGTTGCTGATTGGAGAGCTACGAGCACTACCCACACAACTTGGACTTTGCCTGTCAGCGCCATTGTCAGGAACACCTCCCACTCCCGTGATGACTGCCACTACTCATACCAACCTGCAAGAGGATCTTGGCCGTCTCTGGGAGCTGGATAGAGTGCCTGAAGCCCCTTCTATCTCCAAAGAAGAAGAAGAAGCCGTCGTACAATTCGGTGAGACGGTTAATAGGGTGGGTAATAGATTTGCTGTATCTTTGCCCAGAGTTCAGTCTCCACCCAAGCTGGGAGACACTCGACGCCAAGCCCTCTCTAGATTCTACGCCAATGAGAAGTCCATGGCTGCCAAGGACAAGCTGGAAGACTTCAACCATGTCCTACAGGAGTATCAAGACCTGGGACACTCTGAAACTGTACCATTCCACGAACTGCAGAACACAGACGTTTGCTATCTGCCAGTTCACGCTGTTGTGAAAGAGACCTCCTCCTCCACGAAGCTGAGGGCGGTCTTCGATGCTTCGGCTCGTTCGAAGTCGGGTGCCTCGCTCAACGACATGCTGCTTCCTGGACCTTCTCTCTACCCACCTCTCACAGACATTCTAACCCGTTTTAGGTGCCACACCATTGGTATCTCTGCTGACATCAAGAAGATGTTCAGGGAAATCCTTCTAAATGACTCTGAGAAGGACTGGCATCGCTTCCTGGCCAGAAATTCGAGTGGGAAGATTGAAGACCGAAGAATGCTGTGCCTGACATTTGGAATCAAGAGTTCGCCCTTCCTAGCAACTCAAGTCTTGCGCACACTTGCCAACACTTATGAATCAAGTCACCCTAGAGCTGCCTTAGCCATTCGCGAGGAGTTCTACGTGGACGACGTTCTATCTGGAGCTGACTCTAACGAAGCTGCTCTCGATCTACACAAGGAACTACTAGATCTTCTTTCTCGTGCAGGTATGCATTTGAGAAAGTGGAGGTCCAACTCATCACAACTCAAGGAAAAGATTCTACCCGAACTACTCGAGAAAGACTCAGCTTCACTCAGCATTGAGCCATCTCCAGACGCTCAGAAAGCATTGGGCGTCCATTGGGACACCTTAGCAGATACACTACATGTCTCTGTCCCTCAACTCACTTCACTGAAGTCTCCAACGACTAAACGTGTCATAGCATCTGGAACTGCCGGGATATTCGACGTCCTGGGCCTGTTCTCCCCGTTTGTGGTCTCTGCCAGAATTCTATTCCAGGATACATGGAAGCTGGGACTGGCCTGGGACGCAGACACCCCCGAAGATATTCAAGAACGCTGGAAAGGCTAGATGGAAGATCTTCCACTGATCAACCAACACCCGATTCCTAGAAGACTCACTACTTCTCCTCCTAACTCAACTCGCTCACTTCATGGTTTCTGTGATGCATCTTCAGTTGCATACGGTGCTGTGGTTTATCTCAGGACACAACCTCCTGAAGGACCTGCGCAGACTGCCATCGTCACAGCCAAAGCAAGAGGTTTGCCCACCAAAGGCATAACTATTCCTAAAGCAGAACTGTCAGCCGCTCATCTACTAGCAACGCTACTTTCTCACACTCAAGCTCTACTGAAGATACCTGCCAATGATCTCCATGCCTGGACAGACAGTCAGATCGTCCTGCACTGGCTTCCTAAATCTCCATCAGCACTCAATCGATTTGTTGCGAACCGTGTGGCAGCCATTCAGGAGCTCACTCCTCCACAGATTTGGAGACATGTGCCTTCGGCTTAGAACCTAGCTGATCTGGCTAGCCGTGGTGTTAGAGCAGCAGACCTGATTGCCTCGGATCTCTGGTAGCACGGTCCTGACTGGCTCCACCTTCTGCCTAAGCACTGGCCTCCTCCTTTCTTGGCCAAACCTACCATCCCTATCTATACCATTTCTATTACTCCCCCTCTCAAAATACCTGAATCCCAACTCAGCTTTATTCGTTACCTTGTCAATATCCGTTCTTCTTTCTTTTCTCTCGTACGTATTCTGTCATATGTCTACAGATTCGTCTCAAACTGCAAGTTGCCTTCGGATCAACGAATTCGAGGGCCTCTGACATTCTCTGAAGTTTCCAAAGCGAAACACACTCTCTACAAGCTCTCACAGCTGTAAGTCTATCCAGAATTGTTTAAAACCGTTCGTCTAAACAAAACATTGCCTCAAGGACATTCACTTTCAAAGTTTACTGTTTCTCTGTCTGATGATGGACACCTATTAGCACTTAGCCGTGTGCGAAATCCACAGGCTCCCAATCAACCTACAGAACTCTGCGCTCTCTCTTGCAAGTCTACCCTTGCTGATTTATTGTTGAGATCTCTCCATTTAGCTTACGGGCATCCGGGAACGTCTACCCTCATTGCCATTCTCTCAACTTCCTTCACGATCGTTGGCCTTCGCAATCGTCTCAAGAAGATAAGCCGCCAATGCGTTGTCTGTCAGAAAGCACTAGCCAAGCCCCTCACTCAGACTATGGGTTTGCTACCGAGCGTCAGAACTCTGCCTTCTCTGCCCTTCGACAAGACTGGCGTTGATTTTGCTGGCCCACTGACCATGAAAGTCGGCCATACTCGAAAACCTGTTTACCTCAAGTCCTACATCGTCATCTACGTCTGCCTGGTTACAAAAGCTGTTCATCTGGACATCTGCCAGAATCTCTCCACTCAAGACTTCATGGCCTCACTACAGAGATTTGTGGCCAGAAGAGGCTGTCCCTCCCTCATTATGTGTGACAATGGCTCTATTTTCATTGAGCCCGGGAGGAAATCCGGGCCATACAGCGAATGACCAGATCTAGACAGCACAAAGACAACATCTGCAACTTCTCCACCAGCCACGCCTTGGAATGGAGAAACACACCCCCCAGAACGCCCCATTTCGGTGGATTATGGGAATCAGCCGTCAAGGCTATGAAGACTTACCTTCGAAAGCTAGCAGCACCTCATCCTCTCACTTGGCCGGAAATGTACACTCTCATAGTGGAAATCGAAAGCATCCTCAATTCTCGACCCCTCACACCGCTCAACAATGATGACTTTGATGAAGCCAACTGCCTAACAGCCGGTCACTTTCTTGTGGGAAGACCGCTCAAGTCTTTGCCCTCCAAGTCAGCCTCTACAGCCAAGATATCCTCGCTCAGGCGTTGGAATCTAGTAGAACGCCTCAAAACTGACATCTGGCGTTACTGGGCTGATGCCTACCTGGCCAGCTGCGCTCAGAGGAGCAAATGGTTAAAGAAGCCCACTGAGCTGAAGGTCAACGACGTCGTCCTTCTGAAGGACGAGACACTCAAGTCTAGGGATTGGCCACTTGCTAAGATAGTCGCCATTCACCCAGGCACCGATGGAGTTGTGCGGGCCGTGACTCTGAAATGCAAAGGAAAGACCTACACGAGAGCTAGCAATCGCTTAGTGCCTCTTCTCACAGACCATGATGAACCTCAAGCCTCCCCACCCCCCGGAGTATGTCTGTTATTCCAGACAACAGTTGAACTCTTAACATTAACTATCTCGAACTGAATGTATGTATCTGTCTCTGTCATTCATTACCTGTATCATTCGTAATCTAGTTTCGTTCTAATGCGTCCCTTTACCTCTCAATCCTGTATCACCGTGTAATGATATTCATTGTGGTGTTGTAACCAAACATGACCGCAATGTGTCAGAGTGTATAAATGTATGTATGTACGTAAGATAAATTGTTGTTCACCTCTGTCTAGCCTGGGACACGATACCCTCTCAGGACGTGCGCGCTTTTTGGCTCCACAATGTCAAGGCTGTAAGCAATTTAGGCCAACGGCTGCGCGGTGGTGTTTGAGTCTTGTCTGACAAGTGGGCGCCTGGTCCTTCGCGCATGCGACCTCTGTGGTTTAGGGAGCACACACCCTCAACAGAGACAATTCCCATCCCCATACTTTTACTCATCTCAAATATCAATCCATAATTGTAGCAGTAAAAGAACAACAAATGTAAAAAGAACAGGAAGCAACAATTTAAATATGTACCTATATCGTTATAGATGATCTATACTTCATATAATTTCATTATTGCTACTCTATCATATAAATAAATTTAAACTCTTTTAGTAGTACGCATGTTTTAATGATCTTTCATATGCTGCTCTGATGTACCAGAAATAAAACAAACTTACTTCCTACATGAACTGTAGCTATGCTTATAAAGGCTTGTCTGTGTGAGTCAGTTCCATAACATTTGTAATCTCCATTACGTGAAGGTGTGGCGGAAGGGATGTTGTATAGGGTATTTGGGAAGTATGTGGCACCTTCTATACCTCGCTCATTAAAAGTCCATTTAACAGGAGATTCACTGACGCATTGCAACACAATAGTTTTTCCTTCTAAGAATGCAGCACTTTTTTTCACTATTCCATACTCTAGTCCATGTAGGGAGGCTAAAACACAGTTTTGTTGGTCATATGTTTTATTCCATAATAAACTTTCATATTTAACTAATTCGAGTCCCTCCCAAATTAAATAATGACATGTATATTGATATTATAATTACGAATAACTACCGAACAGTACAAAAGCTTGCAATAAATAGGTAAGGAACATCTGCAAATTAAAGTAGGGAACGGTTAAGAACGCTATAATAACATTAATGTTGAGAACGCTATAATAACATTAATGTCAACTTTTACAGTGCATATACGGTAAAGTGCAAACACATTGCTGCCAGTAAAAGGAAAAATTTCAGTAATTGGCGAGGGAGCGTAGCGAGCGAGATACTTACAGGGGTAACACAATTGACAATCGGGGATGTTTGTTTGCTGGGAGCGAGCGGAGTGAGCGAAACAGTATTAGGGATGGATAATGCAAAATCGGGTACATGTTATTCAGCGAAGCGAGCGGAGCTGACTCTTTAATGAGTTCGTGATTTTATTATTGACGAGCGAGCGTAGCTCGCGAGACACTTACAGGGGCTACAGTCCCGCAGTTCTTATCAAAAAACTCATTTCATTGGTTAATCAAATCATGTGACCAATTATAGCGCAGCGCGTGACCAATTATAGCGCCGCGCTAGGGCTAGGGCTAGAAGACCAATCAGAAGAATTCTTTGATAAGAACTGCGGGATGGCTCTACAGGGGTAACACAATTGAAAATCGGGGATGTTTGTGCATTTACATGGACGTACGTATGTCAAGTTGTACTTTGACCCTCGTATTTTTGTGTTCGCTCCGCGTTCGACCCCGTCCCAAACTTCACTAAACAGAATCCTCCGGTTTAGCGACCATTACCCGTAGACATTGAAAACCCTTTTCCAGACATAATTTCAAAACTTCGCCGTTTTAGGGGGATACCATTGTTGGTTGTCTAGAGTCATTGGTAGTCAGAATGCCGTAGTATTAATGCTAAGAAAGCTACTACTACTTGAGGGAAGCCTAGGTAAGTAGTAATTCCATATTGGTTAGCTAAATATGCAAAAGTAACTCTGGACTTTCATTTTTGTAGCTAATAATTTGTTGTCAAAGGTGACTGGTAAATTCTAATAGTCAGAATGGCTTAAATTTGATACTACGGAAGTTACTACTGCTTAAGTAAATGAGGTAAGAAAGTAATTTTGTATTGTGTGCTAAAATTGATTGTCTTTTGTTTATGTTGCTGAGAGCTTGTTGTCAAGAATTCAAGGTAATTCAGATAGTCAAAGTAACTTAAATTTGATATTACAGAAGTTATCCAATACTCAGAAATTGAGGTAAGTAGTAATTCCATATTTGTTGGCTAAAATTACAAATAGTAACACTTGTTTATTTTTTTATCGTAGCTGAGAGCTTGTTCAAGAGTTACTAGTAATTGAGGTTATCAGAATGGCAGATGTTTGATACTACAGAAGTTTCCATTATAAGGTAGGAGGGCGATTTTGTATTTGTTTGTTGAAATAAAAGGTCATAACTAGATAAAACATAGTAACGATACTGTATTTTTATGTTAACTAAACATCAGGCTCGCTCGCCATTTGCGGCTTTTTAGTCTTGACCCCAGTTTATTCAGCATTAAGCAAGCCTTACATTATACTTAATCGCCGAAGTGTGAGAGAATTCCTGCAAAAATGCTTGCTTTTCAAGAAACAAAAAGTTGATTTGACCGGTTACTATGGCATTGTAGACCCTTTTCCAGACTCGATGTCAAAACTTCTCCATTTTAGGGGGGATACGGAGTACTGCTTGTTGGTTGTCAAGAGTCATTGGTAGTCAGAATGCCTAGTATTAATGCTAAAGAAGCTACTACTACTCGAGGGAAGCTGAGGTAAGTACGTAACTCCATATTTATTAGCTAAATATGCAAAATTAACTCTGGCCTTTCTTTTTTGTAGCTGAGAGCTTGTTGTCAACAGTGACTGGTAAATTCAAATAGTCAGATTGGCTCAAATTTGGTACTACAAAAGTTACCACTGCTCAAGAAAATGAGGTAAGAAAGTCATTTGGTAATTGTGTGCTAAAATTGATTGTCTTTTGTATTTGTAGCTGAGAGCTTATTGTCAAGAATTCACGGTAATTCAGATAGTCAAAGTAACTTCTACTACAGAAGTTATCAATACTCAGGAAATTGAGGTAAGTAGTAATTTCATATTATGTTGGCAAAAATTACATATAATAACATTGGTTTATTTTTTTTATAATAGCTGAGAGCTTGTTCAAGAGTTACTGGTAATTGAAATTGTCAGAATGGCAGATGTTTGATACTACAAAGTTAACAAATCAGGTAGGAGAGTGATTTTATATTTGTTTGCTGAAATAAAAGGTCATAACTGCTATTAATGTGTTTTCATGAACTAAGCTAAAGCATAGTAACAATACTTATTTTTGTTACCTAACTATCAGGCTCGCTCGCCATTTGTGCTCAAGCACACCACAAGTTTATATATATGTTTGGAGGTATGTAAGGCATTTTTGTTCTTTGACCCTCTCATTTTTGTGTTAGTTCGGTGGTCGACCCTGTCCCAAACTTCACTAAACAGAATCCTCTGTTTATCGATCAGTACCCGTATCTCCCTAGAAATTGAATTGTTTACCGTTTTGAATTTTTTTACGGGTGCAGTTAAAACGTGAAAACTTACGTGACTTCCAGCTCTATTTGAGTTAGTGGCGGTGGTAAGTCAATGCTCTCTTTGGCATGGTTATAAGCCATACGCAACTTACTTGAAAATGCACTGTCCACTAGACTAACTGTGTAGGTGCATGTCCAGTTGTGTTTAAAGCATTGTGCTTTACAGCCACTATTTAGCTAAAGAATATCACAAAGAAAACGTTTAAATAGTGTGTATTGTTTAGTTGTTGTTTTCCTTCAATTCAAACAGTTGCAGCGAGTTGTTACTATGGTACTGCAATTCCTTTACAGTGTATGCGTAATTTAAAAACTCGACCTTATTTTCAGTAGTTTCAGTGTTAGAAGTCAAAATCATTCATATAAAAATAGTATAGTCTTTAGGCTTTAGGCTCGCTCACCATTGTTGCTCAAGCACATCACTAGTTATTTAGCTAATGTTCCTTCATTAAAAAAAAACTTAATAGAGCGTTAGCTATTTCCAATAAAATACTGCTGTAAAAAGTAGCCAGTCTCAGCAGGCCAGACCCTTTACTATCCGCTGCGCTGGGAAAGAACTTCCACAGTACGCTTTTCGTTTTCTTGGAATGTGGTTAAATTTGGCTCCATTATTACTATTTCTCAATTTTGGTTAGTTGGTTGACTTGAATATGCTGTGACCGATTATAGTGCACATGACCGTACCTTCAAACTGCTTCTGTTTTGTGAAAATTGCTTTGCTGACTGTAATGGAAGAGCTGCAGAGAAGATTGCTACAAGGTAGGTTCTGCTACACCAGTGTCACAGTTAATTTTTCCCCATAGTATTGTCAACTTGACAATTTCTACTAGTGAATATTGTCACCCCCATACATTATTCTCTAGTGAATTTAGTCCCCCATTTAACAAATAATGTCCTCCCTCCCTTATTTCGCAGCCAGTGCTGAGTAGCTAATTTAAGAATATATTGCACTTCAAAGTGGAGCTCAGTACAGAATTGCATGCACAACTGTACAAAATTTTCAGCGCTGGTTATATAAATACTTTATAAATTTAGCCAAGTGCTATATGTAACAGCTGGTACCATGACCTTTAAGTGTAGCAACAAAAGCAACAACAACTCTGATCTCATAGTTAATTTACAGACCCTCTTTGGATGTGTGTAATTAATATGGTCTTATTTGTGTTATACATCACCCCTCTCTCCCCCCCCCCCACGCAGCGCAAACACATTGCTGCCTGTAAAAGGAAAAATTTCAGTTGTAATTATCTAGCTATCTGGTACCATGACCCTAATAACTTTTAAGTGTAGCAACAAAAGCAACAATGTGGGAAAAGGGAGGTATTGCCACACACAGTCTCAGAGGAGCTCCTCACAAGTTACTCATGTACTGGCCGGCAAGGTTGCTGCCGCCACCAGAGTTCCACCCCGACCCAGTAGCCTGACAGATAGAGTTTTAAATCTATTATCAAAAAGGAAGGCAAAATGGCTTATACAACTATTTATATGACCATGAAGACCACACCTATGACGTGTACTGACACACGATGACACACACGAGCTAGACTTCCTGCACTGCAGTGTTTAGTTCGCACTACAGCACAGGCACAAACATATGCACACTAAAACAAATGAATGACTAAAGTATAGTTAAGTTTAAATGGTTCTATGCGGGCGTGGTCCGGCCACGCCCGGTCTTGACTTTAGGCCTGACCCACATCTCCCCCACCTAATCTGTGACGTCCGGGAGCAGCTGATAAACACTGGGAGGGCCAAGACTGCCTTGAAAATTCGTCTGCATTCGAATGATCCCTGCCAGCACGATGCACAATCTCGATAGGTCTATCTTGAAGAGTGATAGCAAAACGAAGAAGGCGACGGTTGAGTCCACGACCCGATTGAAGAGCCAGGCAGGCTTTGTGATCTGTCACAATTCTCAGGGGTTTTCCATACACTAGCCTCTCGAAGTGGCGAATTGAAGCAACAATGGCGACGCTCTCAAGCTCCGTGACCGAATAATTGCATTCTGACGTCCGAAGTCGTCTGCTGAAGAATGCCACAGGGTGTTCAACACCATCTCTGATTATGGAGACAGGCTCCGATGCCATCGCTGGAAGCATCAGTATAAATAACCATCTCATCTTCCCGTCTAGGGACACACAGAACAACATGGTCAGCCAACAAAAGTTTCAACTTACTGAATGCGTCATCCATTCCTGAAGTCCACTCCACCTGCAGAGGCGCACGGAGAGAGACAGAGGGTGTGAGGGATGACGAAAACTGACCAAAACCAGGGATAAACCGTCTGTAATAAGACATTGCTCCTAAAAATGAGCGCATGTCTCTTTTAGCGATGGGTTTCCTAAAGTTGACTAAGGAATCAACTCTACACTGGGGAATAGACAAACCTCCCCCACCAATCCTATGGCCTAGATAGGTAAGGTGTCGTCTTCCAAAACAACATTTACGCCTCTTAATTGTGAAGCCAGAATCACTCAAACACTGAATCACACGTTTAAGATCGCTTAGATGACTTTCCCATGTTTCACTATAAACAACAACATCGTCCACATAATTGCAACACACATCATTGACTGGGGTTAGTACTGCCTCTACCGCTGCCTGGAAGATGGCAGGGGCATTTTTAAGCCCGAAGGGCATTCACACAAATTTGAATTTCCCCAGAGGACATACAAATGTAGTTAGGCCACTCGACTTAGGGTCCATGGCAATCTGGTGAAAACCAGCGGTCAGGTCCAAAGTTGACAAACACTTGTTCTGGCCAACTTTCCGTAAAATTTCGTCAAGAGAAGGGACCCAGTAACGGACTAAAGGAGTAACCGAATTAAGCTGGCGAAAATCTACACATATACGCACCGAATTGTCTTTCTTTCTTACGGGCACTAGTGGGGATGACCAAAGAGCAGTAGATTTGACAATTATTCCCTCATCTAACAACTTGGACAATTCAGTTGTAACGGCTTGCTCGATACCTACTGGAATATTTCTACCTTGCTGGGAAACTGGAATTGCATGTTCAGATAGAACAATTACACATTTGGCAGATTCACACAGTCCTGGTTTCTCACTAAATGAGTCAGACACAATATTTAATACTTTATTGAGCTGTTTACTATTAAAATTATCACACTTGTCTTGGATAAGCAATGGAGAAGTTTCTAACAGTGAATTGTCAATATCCACATCTTCAGCCACTAGAGTAGCTGCACATACATTCAAAGATCTGTCGACATACGTTTTCAGGTTATTTATGTGGGCAAGACGAGTGGGATGGCCATCTCCCTTGCTGACTTTGAAAGTGACTCGGGAGACTTTATCATTGATATTGTATGGGCCTTCCCAAGAGGCTTGGAGAGAGTTATGTAGACCAGGTATTCTCATGAGAACTTTTTCTCCAACGTTAAGGGATCGATCACTTTTACCTCTATTATAGATTATTGCTCTCTTATCACTAGCAGAGGCTTCCTGTGAGGAGGCCATGTCATGAATAATACCCAACTGGTCATTTAGCTTTAAAAGCCATTCTTCCACATCCAAACTTTCTAGGTATTTCTCAGACCAACCATGATACAAAATGTGGTGAAACAACCACACCTTCAGAACAAACTTACATATAGAACTCACATACAAACATACACATTCATTCAGTTGCACACATTTCCATCCGATTCACTAATTGTAACTTGAACACTGTAACTAATGCATTTATGTTATTTCCCTTCACTCCCATGTCCCTCTATACCCACCTTATGTTCTGAATCACTCACACCACATTCAGACAGTTTTCTATATATCTGGCTGTCTGCACTTCTGTAACTCAGTTCTGGCTATTATAGTATTGAAATATACACTAAGTGCTGTGTCCAACAACCACTCTAAGGCCTAATAACCTGAAGCTAGGACTAAACCAGCATGCTAGAACTCTGGTGGCAGCTTCCTCCTACCCGTCTCTGGTTATCCCTCCTGTTAACCTACCACACAAAAGATCTAATGGACCAACAACTTCCCTGCCGTAAACTAGCATGTGTGGTGAGAACCCAAGGTCTCTATTGGGGACTTGGCGAATAGCAAACAACGCCATAGGGAGAAAGTCAACCCCAAGCATGGGCTTAAGGGGGTTCCATGTAGCCTTTCAACCACATCATTGGTCTGGGGCCTATACGGGGAAGATTGTATGGTATCCACACCCAACACGGTACAAAGATTACTCATCAACTTAGATAGGAATATGGTACCTAGGTCTGATAAGACTTTCAGGGAATACTGGTTCTAGAAATTATCCTGAGGAAGCACTGCGCAGCTTCTTGGGCGGATGCTGTGCGCATGTCAGGCCACCGACTAGACAAACATATGTATGTGAACATAAACTTTGAATCACGCACGTTTGCCTTTGGGTAATGGGCCTACCAGGTCGACGGCTACCGACTCGAACGGCTGTGTCAACACTGGCCTTTGAACCATGAGTGCTTTTCTGTTTCCTGACCGATTCACTCTTAAGCATACATCACAACTTTTAAACAAATTTCACAATATCACCATGTATCCCTGGCCAGACAAAACGGGTTCCCAACACAACAAATGTCTCATCACCCGTACACCTACATGGGCAGTGTTGTCATGGGCCAGGACAAGGGCCTTGTTACGTTTAGACATAGGCAAGACAATGCGATTGCACACATTATTAACCTCATCGACTACACTGTGAATTAATACACCTTTGTCATTATAGGAATATCCATTTAACTTCCTGTTGGCTAGGTCTCTAATAGCATCAAGGGTAGCGTCATCATTAACATCCTGCATTAGGGATTCAGTACTAGAAAGTTCTTTACATCTAGGAATAACTAGATCCAAATTATCACCACCAACGAGGTTGTTCGCCACGCCAGGGGTTGCTGACTGGGGACTATTGATATCACATTGAGAAATCCCACCTGACGACTCAACAGGCTGACTATCGGCAACAACAGAATTATTATTAGGAGAGACTTGGCAATTCAACCCAACTTCCATATTTTCTTCAGAATCAACAACAAGCCCAGATCCCGAAGAATCAAACTCAACAACAGAAGCATTGCTACCAGCACCCTCAGCATACTGCTCATAACCAACATTTATATTTGCCAATCTCTCGAACTCCCTTTGAAAGGGTTGGGGTTAGACTCAACTATGTCACATGCTAACTTATTCTTCCTCCTATTTCTCTTAGAATTAGAAGTTGATCTAGTAACAACAGCAACAGTTGCCCTCCTCTGGGTGTCATCAGAGCCCTGAGAGGTCTTACTAGCCTCCTGCGGGTTAATGACAGAGCCAGCCTCCTCCTCAGAGGAAGTTTGAATACCTGAGGTATCATCAGGGTGCCCCTCCCCCTCTTCCCTAGGGAGGGCATTGGAGGCGGCATTCAAAAGGAGCTGGGATGCCATGTCTCCATCCATAGGGACAGAGAATAGGACCCTGTTACAGAGGTCGTCTTCATGGGCCACTGCAACAACTGACATAAAAGACTTGCCACCATATTCAAAATCAACTTCAGCAGTCTGAAGCCATTGGGGTTTACCATTCCACCCACGGACTTGTACACATTTGTCCAGCAATTGGTTCTCATATACCAAGGAAACAGGTGCTATGGTGATCTCTGCACCCGTATCTGGAACTATCTGGCACGGAAGGCCATTGATCATGCCGTCAACGTGTGAGGCACCGTCTTGCACACAATCCAGCTGGCATTATAAGTCCTTGAACCACTTTTAAATACAATGGACTTAGAATCAACTTTGTTATCATTAGATCTATTATCCTGAGCAGACTTAGACTTGTTAGGGCAGGGGACTTGTGTCCCGGGGTATTACAGGTGTAGCACACAATACCAGAAGGTTTGGACTGATTGACAAGTACTACTCAGTTCACTACCAGAATTATTTTTAAACCGACATTCAAATGACCTATGCCCATACTTGTGGCATATATAACATTGAACGGACCTGTGAAAACTATTATTGCTGAGCAAGTGTGGTGGCTTGTTATGGATTTGTTTTTCGAAGGACCAGCTTCTAGTAAGCAACCAATTGTACAGCACTAGAACTGTCTTGGATGTATAAGCTTTTATTGATGAGTTTCATAACATGTGACTAACTACAATTTTCTAATTAACACACATCAGTGTGCATGTATTAGAACCAAAAAATATGAGTGTCAGTGACACAGAAATAATAATAATAATAATTTGTGATGTTAGAAATAATAATTTAACTGCATGAATAATGAATTAGCTAATATGTTTGCGTTTGTTTGTGTGAAACCCAAACATGCTGGGGGGCCAGTTTGTAATGACTTCTAATGCTCTTCTTCTGTTTCTTTGTCATCCTCCATCAGGAGTGGCACCATCATGTGAATGCTCCTTTTGTACTCTTTGCCTCTCACTTTCACATTGACAGTTCTCACTAAATTGTCCTATCTCTTGAATTTCAGCTAGCTCATTGCTTGCTCCCAGGAAGTTGGCACCGTTATCGCTGTAGATGTCCTTGGGAGTGCCTCTTCTGTTTGTGAACCTCTTTAATGCAGCAATAAATTCTTCTGTGTCCAAGCTTCTGCATATTTCAATGTGTATGGCTCTTGTGGCCATACACACAAAGAGACACCAGTAAGCTTTCATGAACACAGGCTTCCTTGTTGCTCCCTCCCTCAGCACAACTGGGCCAGCATAATCTATACCAGTCTTGAAGAAGGGTGGTGTGAGCACTGCCCTTGCAGCTGGAAGTAAACCAAGTTGCTGCTGCAGAGGGATGGCATTAATTCTCTGGCATGGAGCACACTGCTTGCTGATTAGTTTTAGCTGCTTCTTGATTCCAAGCACAAAGTATTTATTCCCAATTATGCTGATCAGTGCAGATGTTCCAGCATGATTGTGCAGCTTGTGCTGTGTTGCCAAGAAGAGTTTGGTTAGTTTGCATTTTGCAGACAATGGGATGAGAGCTCTTTCACCAACTCTTCCTCTTACGCATATGTAGTCGTGGTTGGAGGTGTGATCTTTCAGCTCCAATCCCATTCCCCCCAAAGAGTGTCCTTTTGGTAATTGTTTCTTCTTCCTCACTGCATCAAATACTTCTGGGAAGCTGAGTTGCTGCTGCACATAGATGAGAAATTGTTGTGCTGCTGCAGTTTCATTCCATTGCAACACTCTTTCTATACAAATTTCCATTTTCTTGCATCCCTTAATGAATCTCATAATCCATGCCCAGACTCTTGTTAGCTTGATGAAGCATGAACTCCATGAGAAGAGAGAAAAATCAATGTTATTTGTTGTTACCACAGTTACCAAGACGGTTGCTTTCAAGCCAGGCAAATCTGTGTCTTTGTCTCTAAATTTCTCCTGAGGCAGTTTAGGCCATTCTTCTTGGGGCAACTTCAGCCAAAATGGACCATTCCACCACAGTGATGATGTTGCCAAAGATTGTGCTTCAAGACCCCTGCTGCACAAGTCAGCAGGGTTCAGTTCAGTGGAGACATAACCCCATTGTTGCAGTGGCAGCAGCTCATTAATCATGGCAACTCGGTTGCAAACAAATGTTTTCAGCTTGATGAGTGGTTTCTTTAGCCATGCCAATACAGTAGTGGAGTCAGTCCAGGTAAAAATTTCAGTGGCATTAATACACAATGCATTGGCTACATGGGAGATGAGTTGAGAGAGTAGCTTGGCAGCTTCCAGTTCCATCTCTAGCATTGTTCTTTGTCTGATTGGTTTCACCCTTGCTTTGGTGCATAGGAGGTGAGTGGACACAGTATTGTTTACATCAGTGCAAACAAGATAAATCACAGCTCCAAAGGCACATTCGCTTGAATCTGAAAATCCATGCAGTGTCTTCAACTTGATTTTGCAGGAGGGGCCAGTGAATCTTGGTATTTGCAGATCTCTGATGACATCCATTTCACCAATCCATTTTGTCCAGGCAGGTAAAATGTTCTCAGGAACTTGATCATCCCATCCAAATTTTGTCAGCCAAAGGGATTGTAGGAGAATCTTTCCACAGATCAGATAGGGTGAGATTAGCCCCAAGACATCAAAAACACTGGCTACAACTCTGGCTACCACCCTCTTAGTGACTGTGCCCTCAATTGGAGTGGAGGGTGTGGTCACCAGAAGAGCATCACTGTTGGTATCCCAGCGTATCCCAAGTGTTTTAATGGCATAACTCTTCACTAGTTCTGCCTTGTCTGCTTGCTCCACAAGTGCTGGCAAAATTCCGGAAAGAAATTGTTTGTTGTTGCTCCTCCATTTTCTGAGGACCATCCCACAGAGGCTGAGTAATCTGCAGAGTGACTGCTGCATTGTTTTTGCTTCTTGAATTGTTTCACCACCAGAAAAGAAGTCATCAACATAGAAGTGTTTCTCTATTGCTGCAGCTGCTGCTGGGAATTCTTCCTTGTGATTCTTTCCATGGTGCCTGATGATTAATGTGGCCAGGAAAGGTGATGGTCTCACACCAAATGTCAATCTTGCCATCCTGCACTGCAGAAGCTTGCCATCTGGAGCCCTCATAAAGAGATGGTGGTAGTCTTTGTCATCTTTATGGAGTTTAATTTCTCTGTACATTTTGGATATGTCTGCAGAGTACGCAATTCTGTGGCTTCTGAACTGCAGAATGATGTCCAAAATCAGGGGATACAGATTGGGCCCAGTGAGAAGTGTGTCATTTAGTGAAAATCCTGTTGATGTCCTAGCTGAAGCATCAAATACAGGTCTAACTTTTGTGGTTGTGGATTCTTCTTTCACCACACCTTTCACTGGCAGAAAGTATTTAGCTTCGCTATGATGCACCACTTCTACATGTTTCAGCTGCACATATCCAAACATCTCTGCTTCAAATTCTTTCAGTTTGCCACATTTCTTCATCTTTCTCTCATTAGCATGAAATCTTGATTTTGCCATTTTTTCTGAAGCTCCCAGTGGTGGTGGATTTTCCACCCTAGAAAATTTACAGGAATATCTTCCATCTTCAGTTTGTTGTACAGATTGTTCAAATTGGATGACAGCAGATTTCTCCTCATCAGTAAGAGTAGTGGCAGTTGGCACTTTTTCCAGCTGATACATCTGATGAAGTAGTTTGCTGTCACTATCTTCAAGAACATCTACTGTCAGTGTTGTGCATGGCTTTGCTGTCTGATGCTGCAGGTCCAGACACTGTCCACCCAAATACAGTGTTGACAGCAGTGATCCTGGAATCCAGTGAAATTTCTTGTCACCCTCACTCCAAAGCAGTGGCAAATCACTAGTGCCAATAATGAGATCAAGCTTTCCTCCAAATTTCTCATCTGCCAATTTTAATCCTTGTAGTATTTCATTGTTAGCAACTTCTTTCGGATTCTGGGGAGGAGTGGCTTTTGGCAGTACAGGAGCAATAGCAACATCCAGTGGGATTGCAACATCTGATGGAATGACAGTATAGATTGTAACTGTGCTCCAGTGTTTGAGAGTTTGCTGGGACACAGCTCCTTGCATCTTGAGCTCCACAGGCTGCCTCTTTGGCTGCAAAAATGAAGCAATTTCTTCCGTGATCAAAGAGTGGATAGCACAACTATCCAAAGCAGCCCTAGCTGCAATCTTCTTTCCATTGCACTGCACCATCACCACAGCTGTATGAATGAATCCACCTTGCAAGTGCTTCATATTGCTGCTTGCTGATTCCCCCACCACAGAAAGTACCACAGCAGAGGTTAATGAATTCTTGTCATTGTCACTATCTTGATGGAGCAAGTAGTTGTGTTTGCCTTTGCAGAATGAGCAAACATACCTTGATGCACAGTCAGCCACCAAATGTGAATTGTGAAGACAGTTCTTGCATAATTTGTGCTCTTCCACCAGCTCACATCTCTGAGAAACACTGCTGTCTATAAACGTTCTACATCTGTGTGCAGGATGCCAGTTTTCATTGCACATTAAACATTGCTTTTTCAGTTGTTTCTTTGACTTGGATCTCTCCTTGTTACTGCTGCTATCATTAATGGTTGCTGCAGGGGCTGGCACTACTGATGAATGATGTTGCTGTGCTGCATTGGAGTGGTTGTTGTACTGTTTCTTTGTTGCTGGATTGGCACCAGAGGACTTAGATTTCTTTGGCAGATTATGAACAAAGGTGTCAGCAAACTTGAGCAGGGTGTCCAGTGATGGCAGCTCATCTTTTTGGCTGAGATGTTTTGACCATTCAGTCAAGAATTCAGAATTACAATCTCTTAGCAGCAGGCCAACAGTCAAAAGGCTAATGTCTTTGCCTCCAAGTTTTTCCATTTCCCTAAGCACTCTTCTTCCTTTGTCTATGATGATCTTCATTGATTCTTGAGAAAAATCGATTCTAACTGGTTCCACCAACTCCTTTATCAATGGAGGGTACAGCACACTCTTTCTTCCATAAGCAGTTTGCAGCTGTTCCATGGCAGCATCAAATCTTTCAGCAGCATGTTGGATAACAAGCTTCTTGGCTTCAGCGTCAGTGACAGCATCCACCAAGATTGACAGTTTATCAGTCTCAGGATAATAATCTTCATGCTGTTTCATTATCGCCATAAACCTCTCCTTGAAATGAGGAAAGTCTTTGGGTTTTCCTGAAAAAGTAGGAGGTTTGATTTTGTATGGAGGAGGCATCATTTTGGCAGCAGTTACAGTAGGAGTCGGAGATGAAGTAACAGGTGTGGCATCAGTTGGACGTGGTATTTTGACAATGGCTGTGCTCACCCTCTCAAGTAACTTCTTTGTCTTGGCAAGCAGTGGTTGGCAGTGTGGGTGAAGCTTGTATGGTGTTAGCTCACTCACAACATCTTTTAACTCACTCTTCACCAGCTTTCCTGTAGCAATAGTTTCCAACCCACCAGGGTTTCCATTATCCAACCAGTTTTCAGCATCAGTAGCAGCTCCTTGGTATTTGATGACAATGCTGTTAAGTGTCAACATCTGTTCAAATCTTGTGACAGCAACTTCATTTATCTCTTCCACATCAAAGTTGTTATTGTTTTCAGTGTCAATTTCTAATTCAGGTTTCCCATATTCATACAGACAGTCAGTGACATTTTGATGAGCAACTTCATGTTCCTCGATATTCTTCTTGATTGTCACCAGCCTTGATTGCAATTCTTTCGGTTTCACATCTTCAGGGTTGTCACTGCCATATTTTTCTGTATTGTTGATGGCTTTGGTGATTTTAGTCCTGAGGGTAGCCTGTTTGTGTTTCAATTTCTTGATTACTTCTTCCATATCATGTTCACTCAGCCCGACAGCTTCATCTCCAGACATTGTCAATTAATTATTCTCTCCACAGCTTGTGCAATCAAAGCACAGAAGATAGATGCTGTTATTTAATTGCAGCTCTCTTTGTATCTGACTCCAAAAACTCGCCACTGTAGAACTAAGTAGATTTCTTCCTTCAATAGCTTTCTTCCACAGAGCACCAGTTCTTTAAAATAGGCTCGAAGGACCATGAACCAGTGTGGTGGCTTGTTATGGATTTGTTTTTCGAAAAACCAGCTTCTGTAAGCAACCAATTGTACAGCACTAGAACAGTCTTGGATGTATAAGCTTTTATTGATGAATTTCATAACATGTGACTAACTACAATTTTCTAATTAACACACACCAGTGTGCATGTATTAGAACCAAAAAATAAATGTTTATGAGTGTCAGTGACACAGAAATAATAATAAAATTTGTGATGTTAGAAATAATAATTTAACTGCATGAATAATGAATTAGCTAATATGTTTGCGTTTGTTTGTGTGAAACCCAAACAATTGCCACTTGATTGATAATTATTTCTCACCACAGACTTATCCAGATCTGGCGCCCTGAAAGAGGCAGCCACTTTGCTAAGGTCCCTCAAGGAATGGATCTCACGTGCATCCATCAATGCTCGTAGGCTCCAGGGCCTGGATGCTCTGAAGGCTGAGACAGCCATGAAAAGGAGCAAGTCGTTCTTATCTGACGTAGCCATATTAATGGAGTCAGCAAGGCTATACATATGCTTGCACTGAATCCAGGGATTTAGCATCATTCACAAACTCGGAGTAATATTTAACACCTAAAGCTGTTCTGCTAGAGCTAACTCTTCGATTAAAGCTTCTTTAAGCTCAGCATAGCTGTATTCGTCTCAATCCATAGAAGATAAAATCTCAGCTGCCGTTTCCGACTGCAGCTTTTGAAGGAGAATGGTTTTAAACCTCGCGGGCAGCCAATATCGGTAAGATCAGCCTCTAGCTTCTTAATATACTTTACAATATCAGCTCCCTCTTTGTGTGGCACCATAGCATTGATTTGGCGGTTAAGCTCAGCATAGGAAGGCGAGCTAGATCACGCACTGGGGCGAGACTCCATATCCCTCATAACCCTACCAAATGAATTCATAAAAGACCTCATAAACATCGTTTCATCAGGCACATGACCATCCTGTTCACTACGACTACGATTAGCTTCACCCCCAACAGGTTCAGCATGAACTCGTTCACTAAGACAATCTCTAACCATAACTGATTCACTATACTCACTTGGACCATCCATCACAGAATAATTATCTGAACTTTCACTTACAACACCACAATTAACAAACACCTGTTTATTCAAAACCACAGGCTTTTCAACAGGGGTCTTACTAGATACTGAACCACAAAGCTTAACTGACCCACTCTCAGAGTTGACTGTCTCATTGGCCTTCTTGCCAACCTTAAATTTACTAGGGAGAATACCGCCACAGGAACTGGAAGATGCTTCAACACCAGAGTCTACAGGATTCTTTTTGCAGGCTCTATCCCTCGTCTCTCTCCGGTCCATCCACAGGCCAAGAGAACACAATAATGTCTACAAACAAGTAAGAGAGAGGATGCACAACAACAGCTGACCAAGCTGAACTATATGAAACACCAGACAAAAATACAGAGATGTCACCAGAATACTCTTTACAACAACCGATCCAGGAGGTAGATGCTATCAGTCCGAGTGTTAAATCGGAGACAAGATCCAGACCGCCGGTGGAACAGAGGGAACTTCGAATGGTAAAGACGGGACCATTAGGACTCCGCTGTGACCAGTAGAAATCTCGGGAGTTTCGATGGTGCAGACAGGACGAAGACACCACTGCCGCCAGTTGTGGGAAAAGGGAGATATTGCCGTGTACAGTCTCAGAGGAGCTCCTCACAAGTTACTCATGTACTGGCCGGCAAGGTTGCTGCCACCAGAGTTCCACCCCGACCTAGTAGCCTAACAGATCTGAGATAGAGTTTTAAATCTATTATCAAAAAGGAAGGCACGAGGTAGAACTGAAGCAAAATGGCTGATACAACTATTTATATGACCATGAAGACCACACCTATTATGACGAGTACTGACACACGATGACACACACGAGCTAGATTTCCTGCACTGCAGCGTTTAGTTCGCACTACAGCACACAGGCACACACATATGCACAATAAAACAAATGCATGACTAAAATTATAGTTAAGCTTAAATGGTTCAATGCGGGCGTGGTCCGGCCACGCCCGGTCTTGACTTTAGGCCTGACCCACAAACAACAACTCTGATCATAGTTAATTTACAGACCCTCTTTGGATGTGTCTAATTAATTTGGTCTTATTTGTGTTGTCCCCCCCCTCCAAAAGGGGTGTGAGCGGTGAAAATAATAATGACCACTAAAAAGAGGTGACAATGATTTACAATAGTATTGGTTCTTTATTATATATAAAGCAAAATTTCAAGAAAAATAAAGTAATTGGATACTTAGCTAATACTAAAGACTAATAAGGTGACAGCTCTTCAATCTATGGCACTGTGTGCTAGTGACGGAGAATGCATCAAGGATTCCACTACATACAAAATATAATACAGAATTTTTCTCTTGGACAGTTCTACACCATCTGTGTGGTGTGTGATCATAATTTATATTTTAGATACAAAGTTTCTTTATCTTGCACAACTTAATTTTGAAATACACTTCTAATTTATGGAATTGTAGTGCGTAGTTAGTCAAAAGGTGTCATTGTTTTGGTACTATAGCATCTTTATAATATCATGGTAGCTACAACCTTTGTGCAAAGTACCAAACTTCTGTACAGAAGTGCAGATTAATCACACTCAGTTTATGTGCCCATCTGCTTAACTTATACTGCTGTCGTTCTGAGCATGCTCAACTTGTGGCTCCACTTTCTAAAACCGAGAAGGTGTACGCAAAATTAAATAGATTTCTATTTTTGTCTGCCAATACTTTTCTATTTATTGGTAGAAAGAATTAGTTGTATATAAAATCACAAAGAAAATTATACATAAATAATAAATTGAATATTTCAAAACATCCATTATTATATCTTGCCGTACTTCTTGTTATTTCTAAGTATTTCATAAATAATATTTTATTTGTAAATTAGAAAGAAGGCCCCATTAAAAATGTACCAATGTGATATGAAACTTTATTTATACCATAAGACTCATTGATTCGAACACTTTGCTATCAAACCTTTTTAATTCTGTGAAATATATATTCAATGAAATCTTCATTGAGTGTATACAAGTATAATTTGGTGTAAACTTAGATTCTACTTGAACCAAGATACCTTATTGTATTCTACATACAACATACTATGAAAGAAGGTTCCAATTATTTGTTCAGATACAAGAATTTGGTATGAACCTAAAAAAAAGCCTCAAACTTGTTAGGTTGAAGTAATATAATTCATTATTTTGTCTGATCACAGTATTTCTATTACTACTGGTAATGACTAGCGACAAATTCAGTTATCAACATAACAGGAATTATAGCAATGAACGAATAAACAGAAAAATCTGCACTACTGGATTGTATGACTAAATAAGAATACACAATGGTAGACTACCTTACAAGACATGCCAAAAATGTAGTCAATGTTAGTATTTTACAAATGTCAGCTCATTAAGATGAGTATAATTGTTTAGTAGACAATTAGGTTATATAAGTTGATATAATTTATTCATGTAATTACAGTAGGAAGAATTATTGTAAATTGGTTATTATGATAAAACAGCAATATAATAAAAAATATTAATTGCAGTTTATGTGGCCAAAGAAAGCTTTAAGCAATTTTATCTTAAATTTATTGCCTTATCCTTGAGCTAACATTTCTGTAGCCTTGTAATATGATTGAAATTTAACCAAAGACTCCGACTTTAAAGATTAGCTTATAATGGAGTATGCAATCCATTTCTAACCATGTAATAGTACTAAATTATTAGTTCTAAGAAAAGGAAAGACTAATGTGATAATGGACTAAAACTATGCTAACGTTTATTCAGCGAGCGAGCCATTGCGTTACCCCTGAGAGTCTCTCGCTCGCTCGCCAATAAACTAGTAATGTGATTGAGCACAAATGGCGAGCGAGCCTAAAGTCTATACTATTTTTATATGAATGATTTTGACTTCTAACACTGAAGCTACTGAAAATAAGGTGTAGTTTTTAAATTTCGCATACACGGTAAAGGGATTTCAGTGCCATAGTAACAAGTCTCTGCAACTGCTTGAATTGAAGGAAAAAACAACAACAAAACAATACATGTTATTTAAAAGTTTACTTTGTGATATTCTTTAGCTAAGTAGTGGTTGTAACACACAATGCTTTGACACAACTGGAGATGCACTTACACAGACTTACCTTAGCGGTAGTCTAGTGGACAATATATTTTCAAGTAAATACTGTTGCGCACGGCTTATAACCATGAAAAAAAGTTTCACGTGCGCTCGTTTAAAAGGCATACGTACCATCCATACATACACTAGTGGTGTGCTTTAGCACAAATGGCGAGCGAGCTAGCGTACAAAATTCTAGCCTATGAAATCATCAGCAAGAGATTTTAGCACATTACCGGACTGAAGAAAAGTAGCATAAGCAGCTGCATATGTGTCACATCCTCCAAGTAGTTCATCCAGTTGAACAAAAGGCTTGTGAAGCACGAGTTTCTGCTTTGAATATTGCTCATATTGTTGTCCTTGTGGATCTGGTGAGCAAGAAGGACGTGGTATCACTATTACATCTTTGTTCCTTGGCACCAGTGCACTGCCAATTTTCTTGGGGATTCTGTACAAATTTCAGCAGGGACACTTCTCTAAACTCTGGGACATCAGGACGAGCACAATAGTGGTCCAGTTGGGAGTCCACAGTCACAGATTTGTCTTCTTCTAATGTTTCGGTCACCTGTCGAGAACCATCAAGACTAAGAACAACAAAATCTCGAGGAGCTCTAAACAAGGACAGCATAAAAAAAACTTAGCCTTAGTTGCCTAATCCACACCGCAATTGCTTTAGGAATCTTGTATCCAGGTAGCAATGACGTGGGTACTCAGTTTACCTGGTTTTTATACAACTCAGAAAAATAGCTGCGCAGTACGTGCAAGAGTAAAGGGCGGGAGAAATGTTCTCAGCACGACTACCATCGGTTTTGTGTAGTGTGCGCATGATCAGTAGCTACTTAGCAGTTAGATTTGTCACCTGCTATCAGTATTGTTTTATCATGGAACCGGAACCAATGGCAGAACAAGTGAGTAGATTTATTTAGGAGAAGAATTGTATCAGTTGTGATATATTGTGTTAGAATGGAAGACAGAATGCAGAAGAGAAGACTGAGCAAGTAGCTCAACAAATAAAAAAGTTTTAAACAGTAAAGTGAGTAGATATATAGTATTAAAATTCTGATAATTTACTTCATTTTAATACAGAAAAAAAGAAAATTCTGATAATTTACTTCATTTTAATACAGAAAAAAAGAAGAAGAAAAAGAAATGGGTAAGTCATTATGGTTTAACCTGTAGCTGTTATGATATGATGCACTTTTTTTTTGTAGACAGCAATTATTGCTGTCTACAAAAAAAAAATAATTTGCTCAAACATTAGACTAATGTTTGAGCAAATTATCACTAGTGGAAAATATTAAAGCACACCCACAGCCAAATACATAATGAAGAAATAAAACAGACTGAGAGTTTAAAATGGTAAGTATATAATTTTGTAACTTCTAAAATTGACTCATGCGTCTGAATATACGCTACAGGTAAAATAATATTGAGTAAAAAATGGAACTGGTCAATCATTAGAACCCTGTCCATTTATGTAAAAGAGAAGCAACATAGCTACTACCCCTATATATACATGCTTATGCAGACTAAGTCCATTATCACAAACTTTATACAGGATTTTTGTCAGGGAGGGAGTCTTAGTGTACTTAGCCACACCCCACTTTTGTAACCTACAATGTTTTGATGCACATCTTTACATACTGATAAGTAAGTGGTCCTATGCACTAAATGGCTCAGTTTTGATAGTGTATGGGGAGACTCAAGCTCAAGGGGGTCAGTCGTTTTCATGATTTTGATATCTCTAAGGGGTACAATAAAATCAAGTTGAAGGAACGACTGTTGGAACAATTCCCAGAAGCCCAAGAACAGTTTGATGGCAGAAATACCATAATCACATTCAATAAGGCTGTCCAAAAAATGCTTAGGGAGGCTTTACAGAAGGGGACGTTTTCTGAAGATGCTACCATTTTAGCTAAGGCTGCTACAATAATTATTGATCAGCCCTTTCAAGTTCAATGGTTCCTTTCCATCTAATTGCCTACAGGAGTCTCGTCCTTCAAGCCTCATATATCATATTCCTTTAATTTTCAATGGTACTAATCTGAAAGACCAAGGGCGATGTGAAACTCAGGCATGACTTACTGTAGGTCAAGTCATTTTAGCACATAAGAAAGCTTCTGAATCTTGTACCATGAAACAAGGCATTCCTCTGATCTTGAGCCACCTCTTCCCATTTACATTGGTCTAAACGTTCACCACATGGCTTGGAGCAAGAAACTCATTGAACAACTTATAATATGTGAATTTGTATTTCATATGACAAAGTTTACAAATTGAAAGTATGATAGCTGCAGCAGTATCTGAACAATAAAAAGAAGGAGTTGTGGCCCCAGCCTGTCTTACGGATACATTATACACTGTTGCTGCTCTGGATAATTCTGACCATAACCAACTCAACAACTGCAGTAAAGTCATTTTATGGAACTGGAATCAGTCTTTTTTCAGTTTCCTATAGTGCAAACCCTGGAGAAATTAGACCTCAGTTATGAATATCACTTTCTGGAAGCAAGCAGCATTACCTTGCTGCTCCAATCACTTTCAAAAGATAGAAAGATTAACAGTTGTGCTATAGGATAAGACCAGTTTGAGTTCAGTGATGGGGCCAGAGAGGAATTGTTTAGAGCCTAAACATTAACATAGTAAGTAAACCAGGCTGGAATATGGACTTCTTGCACTCAACCCACCAAGTAATTTCAAATCCAAGTGAATTTGGTCAAGAATTGCTGCTGCACGGCGTTGAGAACTGGTCTGGCTTAGCATACCAAAAGTTTTTTAAGTGTGCCTGCAAAGGAGATTACAGTAGATATAATTGTGCCAAAGTTAAAGTATGCTGCTCACCACTGTGTAGTTGCTAATGCAGCCATAAATATTCAATTATTATCAATCTATGTTTTAAACTTGAAATTTAACATGTTAACTAGCTATACAATAATTCTTGCATAATAATATTGCTCCTAAAAACAGAATATTTAAAGCATAAATAACAATAAATGCTCTGGCGGCCATTTTTTATTAGTGGGCTTAATTAAAAATTTTGGGTGGGGCTCATAGGCTAATAATATTTATGAAGTTGAAAGAAAAATTCATGCAAAATTTGATCCTTTTTCCGCCAAAAAATGGTAATTTCACTAAGCCACCAGACTATACTGTTTAGTATAATATGTAGAGCCAAACAAACTTAATAGTGTGCAGAGGCACCTAATGGGCTGTTTTCAAAAGTTGCATATGTAACATACCGAGCTTTAATAACTTAAATATTTGTGTATTGACTTTTAATAGAGTCATCATAACTAGAGCACTCTTATTCCTGCAACTAGATTATGTATGTATACGAGTATTGTGTATGCATACACTTCCCAGTCCACTCTACCTTACCTACTGTGTCCTCTATCGTGAAGCATCTATCACATGCTAAGTACACAATTTCTCTTCCGAAAACTTTGCCAACAGTGATACTTCACTATTGAATCAAGACATCAATGGTTGATATAAGGAAATTACAGCTACTAACTGATTGGAGCACGTTCTTATTATATTATAGTTAGCTATTATATAGCATGGGTGAAGAAATAAAAATATATTGCTTAGAGCAACTAACTAACAGAGTAATGTGAACGACCACGTAATAAGGATAAATGCAGCTATTGCCTTTAAAATATTCAAAAATAGGGCAAACATACTTTGTGTCAATCAACAATATGTGTAGAGGCTGACAAATTTACTTGCACTTATGCACACTGCGGGTTAACATGCCCGATGAATATACACTAAAAATGGGAGTATTAAAAATATAGTCTAAATTTCTTTTACAATTTTAATTTTTAGAACAGAAATTTTATCTTATCTACTTTCTTAAATTATTGCATATTTCAAGCTTCTGTTTAATATAAAATTTCAGACATGCAATATTAGCTTTGGTCTTGATGATCTTGTCATTTCTTGAAAACTTATATAAGCCCTAACCACACATCTGCTGATAATGTATGGTCATAGCCTTACAGGCTAAACCTTGCCACCCTTTTCGTTCTTCTGAGCAGTATCTTCACATCGAATTCATGCTTTTTAAGTTTTCCTGTGCTTTAGTTATATTGAATTCAACTCACTACTAATCACCGTCGATCCTGTCATTCCAGTAAAGCACCTCTATTCATGTAAGTTACAGTGATAATATTGAATCAAGACATCAATGGTGGGTATTAGTAAATTACAACTACCTGCAGTGCTGCTATGCTACTAGTGCCCAACACACTAAAGTCACACTCTCATTGCCCACATACTTAAAAAAAGTACCTCTGTCCCAATGTTAATTCATATCTAATTCATGCTTCAATCATATTATAGGTAATTTTTTTCTTGTGCTTTAGTTTTATTGATTTCAACCTCATTGCAAAATTTCTTGTTCAAGTAAAGATTCAATGACCCCATCCTGCGTCACTTCCTCCCCATTTTCTTCCTCACATGTTGGAAGGCTATCACTGTCAATAGGTAGCCTAACGACATTCATTAGTATACGAGTTCAATGAACCAACTTGCCTACAAAAGAAAAAAACTATTTTTGTGGATAATCACACCTTGTTGAAACTTATTTTAAGTTGTTGTGTCTATTGTAAATACTCTGTTGAGCATGTGCAAAGTCAGCTGCATTATTACGTCATTTTATTATAGCTATGTATAAGGTAAGTGCTGTGCTTGAACATTGATTGCTAACCTGAAGTTCAACTTGAAGAATGCTGTTATAATTGAACAAGTACTCACAATACATGCAACAAAGCAACATCAATGCATAATAATACAATTCTAATTAATATGGGTACAATTAGTGGTGGTGATTAATGTGTGTGGTTTATTCTTAAAGCATTTTTTTGAAAGTTGGAGCGCATGCAATAAGAAATAAAAGGGTCATATATTATTAAAATCTGTGGCTATGCAAGTTAGTTAGCTATACTCGGTTTCTTTTTTCTAGATAACCTTGCTTAGCTAAATAGTCTTTCTTCTTTTTTTCTAAAATTAATAAGAATCCCATGTTTGAGTTATTTTTTTTCCCTCTATAGAATTGCAATTTGTGATCATTTTTTATCACATGAAAACAAACTAGCTGTTCAACTTAAACAGTTCCTGATTTAGATCATTTTTAGAAAGATTCTTAAAAATTCTACAGAATCTATGCTGACTGTCAATGCTACCTCTCCTCTATCTCGATCATTAGTGATGTATTCCATCATTGGTTTCTTGCATGAACTAAAAATGGCTGCATACTTCAAGAAACCAATAGCTTAATTCAACCAAAGTTCAATGCCATCCTTAACGCAAATGTCACTTCTGCTTCAAAAGCAGGCATCTTTAAAGTGCACACTTTTAAATGGTACAAGAATGGTACTTCCAATTATCATTGAGTTTGCTATGAGAGGGTTTATTGTTATAGTTGAGTAGTTGAAAGATATGACACTCATGAAAAACATGGAATTAAAGAAGCAGAATCTACTTGAGGCAAAAAACTTATATACCTTTGTTTATTTTAAACTGTTCCTCACCCACCTTCCCCCACCCCAGCCTACCTTCCTTATACCTCCATCAGAAGACAAGAATGAACTATTAGCTATATCTACATCTACACGTTTTACATTTTTTAAGCTTAAAAATTATCAAGTTTGATTGTTTCTAAAAGAAGGAATAATTCAATACTTCCTATATTTTCATGTAGATCCTTACAGTCTATTTACTTAAATAATAGACCATACTTTAATGTAATGATGTTAAATTATTATTTTAAATAATACAGAAAGTGACTCCTATGAGTATGTGAGAATGCAGAAATTATTGTAGGTATTCGCTGAAGGCACCAAGTTTCCCTATCACAATTGAATTAAATATACGGCTTCTTAAATAAATTCTTCGCATATATTTTCACATTATTTCACATTATCTAATTTCTAAAAAAAATTACAGGCCTGTAGTAGTTTCTTGACACAATGCTATCTGTTTTATGTAGCTACTCCAAAGTGACTCTGATCATGAGTGTTTTATACATAATTCTCCTTTGCTTTTCCACATCTTCTACAATTAACGTTGGACTTTGATCCATTAGCCAATCATTAAAATATTAAGAAATGAATAATGCTCTGAGTAATTTGAACTAGAATCATGTGGAGATTGCTATGGCTATGGAAGTAATATTTCAAGCTTTTGTCTTCATTAAATTGTGACAGAATCCAAGATTAACTTGCTGTTAAGTACATAATTGTAGATACATAATTATCAATCTTATACCTGTGTCATCTAGATGAAGATCATCTATCATTCTCCCTCATTTTTCCAGACACATCCCCACCCCTGCTCTTCTCATCTTAATTCCCTTCCCATTTATTGTCCTTACATATCAGAACTCTTCACCACAAACACTCTTTTAAATATGCAGTTATTGATGAGTGGAACAGAGTCCCCGATCACATAGTATTCCTTCCCTCAGAGTCTGCATTCAAGAGTTATCTAAAAAAACTGATTTTCAGATAATGTTGCATTGTATTGTCTTACTATCATACACTTTTTAGTCACTTCCTTTTATCCTTCTGCTTCTGGAAATCCTGTATATTAGCCTTGTGCTAGCTGGTATTTCCTGTTTTGCTTTGCAAACAAATTATTTTTTTTTAAATGATTGAGTCTTCATATAATGTTAGCTACTCAACTTCATACATAAAAGAAATCTTCATAAAGCAGTTAGCTTCAAAGCTCATGTTAAATACATAATCTGTTATTACAAAAAAAACATTAACAACTTTAAAAAAACTTTGCCCACCACCTCAGGACACTCTCCCTATTATTTTCCAACCCCTGTATGGTCCAGGTAAGCGTGAGCACACCAGAAGGAGAACGCACAAGTGTTACCAACAATCGGCTGTGAGGGTACCCAAATTTACGGCAGGATACCAATATTTCCGGAAATATGGGTACGCCGGGATACCCAATTTTACGGGATACCCATATTTCTGTGACACCGGTCGTTGGTCGCATTAGCGGGGTGGTCGCTGGACAGAGGTAAGAAA
>WLWD01000603.1_pt1 | contig 100410 bp, 65 predicted proteins | sample 6712731 | NCBI WGS metagenome assembly WLWD01 (sample SAMN12718690, study PRJNA576275) | sponge metagenome | isolation source: marine sponge | host: Mycale hentscheli | place: New Zealand: South Island, Marlborough, Capsize Point | collected 2014-11-01
GTAATTACTACAACTAATAGAGAGTGCTGTACGTAACAACCATACGCCATAAGTGTGCCAATTCAGCTATCAATTACATCACTCCGTGATATTGGTAATGGTAATAATTTATGAATATTCAATCTACGATAAGTTTAATATCCAGTCTTTTATCACACTCACCTGAACATCCAGGAAGTCCTTGGCAGTGATGTCATCAAATTGACCTATGACCTTGTACTGGTAGAGCCCAGTATCTTTAAAGAGTTTGCGATATGCCATGTAGTTACTGTTCTTATTAATGCACTCCCAGCCTGCCAGCGGATCTGTATGTCACACACACAAGTGGACAGCTTGTAAAACAGAGATTACTACATTCCTTCAGTACATCACAACCTCCAGTCTATGCAAGCTAGTCTGTATATTATATCATTATAATGTACATCTACCAGATGCAATAACTACAATAGCATGTGGGAAGAGAAAAGTTTCGTCACTAACTTGACCTTTAGTGTGACTGTCAGACGTAACACTAATCAAAACGGACCTCCATAGTATGACTTCTAGCCAAGTCCTCCTCAATACATTTATTAAAGTTGAACCCTCAGTGATGATATTGTGAACATATAACTAAGAGTAAGTAAACAGGTGTCATGTACTTGTGGATTGATTTTGCCTGCAGGACGAGTGTTAGAATCATACTTCCTAGATCTGGAAACGCCCAAGTTAGCGAGCTAATTAGACAGCCAGCATCGTCCAAGCTCCAAACTGGTGTCTCAGGATTCTTAGGTGTGATTGGTAAAGTTTCCTTAATCTTTAACTAATCTGATTCTTAGTGGCTCTGTCTACTCTTAAACCTTGTTCCATAGGACAATAATAAACTTCCATTCTTACTGTTTATTTTTTAATCGCCACGGAGACTACTAACTAACCTTAACTCTGAAAAGGACTTCAGCAAGAAGTCGAAACATCACGTTCAGCAATAACCCTTTCACCAATGACTTGTCAGGGAAATTATAATGTTTTTAAATTTTGTCTTAAAAATGTCTATGAAAGAAAAGAAGAAAAAACAAACAAACAAAACAACAACAACAAACAACAACAACAAAAACTGCAAATAGATACACAACTTTCCATATCTGATACTGCACTATCTGAAACTAACCCTGAGCCCAGTCACTGTCTGAAACTAATCCTGAGCCCAGTCACTGTCTGAAACTAATCCTGAGCCCAGTCACTGTCTGAAACTAATCCTGAGCCCAGTCACTGTCTGAAACTAATCCTGAGCCCAGTCACTGTCTGAAACTAATCCTGAGCCCAGTCACTGTCTGAAACTAATCCTGAGCCCAGTCACTGTCTGAAACTAATCCTGAGCCCAGTCACTGTCTGAAACTAATCCTGAGCCCAGTCACTGTCTGAAACTAATCCTGAGCCCAGTCACTATCTGAAACTAATCCTGAGCCCAGTCACTGTCTGAAACTAATCCTGAGCCCAGTCACTGTCTGAAACTAATCCCGAGTTCAGTATAACTACTTCATCCTCATGCAAATCTTCACAACTGTTTGTTCTTCAAAAGCTGTAGTCAAGTGCCTGGATTCCTTCACAGAGTAACTCTCTCTTTGTTGTTGGATGGCTTCTGTAGGCATAAACATCTTCTGCACCTTCTAGTTTACTAGATTCACCATCCAAAATGCCGACATTGCTGATAATCAAGGTTTTCTGCTTCAACAATTGACTGCTGGGTCACCATTTTGAAGTAGCCAAAACTCGTACTCTGAAAGCTACCTCACAGTTAGTGCTGTAGCCTTAGAGATACCGCCACAGGGCGTTCAAACATCACTTACTAACTATTGAGCTAACTTTTGGAGGCTATAGCATTCGAGTGAGGCAACGAAGACGGAGAATAAACAACGGTTATCCCAAGGCGTCACTTCAAACCACCGTACGGCGGTGAAAGGGTTAACAACAAGTTTTATTGGCTATATGAACATATACATACATCCGTAATGACTACTATTGCACATTGGATATTTTTTCTCGAGTATTTTCGCATCACACAAGTGTATAATATTCTCCCATATTGAACGCCCCAACGCACCTGTAGTTCTGGACAAGTATTTTCAAATGTATGGTGGAGTTACTTCTGAATGACGAGGCTTTGCACAACCAATTTACTATTTTGAAAAAAAAATCTATGTACAATAAACAAATTTAGTACACTTGTCGTACAATATGGAGATGACCTTTCACTCTCACATTTATATGTGGTCTTTAAAATATCTCCCCATACTGTATGCTGACTCATGCCATAAGTATTATTTATTACAGTTGAGACCGACGGAATTATAATCATATCACAAGAGGAAGTGCCTCATGAATATCATCAAACACAGCTCAATAAATAGCAACTGGCTCGTTGCTCCACCCCAGTACCAGTACTTATCCGTAAATCTAGAATTGGTATTTTTCTAGATTGTGTCAACTCTGTGTTGCAGAGTTGCACGTCCCCTTAATACCAAACACACCATGACTAAGTCCCTGTTAGAAAAGTGTAAGTTAACAAAACACAACAACTGAACACAGTGACTAACTTGACTGGACTGTTTGCACACAGGTGACTGCAGTCAGCTAACATGAGTGGCCAGGCTCAACAGCCAGACAACCTTCATAGACTAGAATAGATGCTTCAGATGGCCAAACAATAATAGCACAGAGGCTGAGGAACAAAATGGGAGCCTTTTAGAAAAGTGTATGTTTGTAAGAATGTAAAGAATTTGCTGAATGTCTGGAGGTAAAATGAAGAACTTTCTCTCCCTCTTTCCCTCTTGTAGGGTCCCAATGTTTGAAACTATGCCCACAGCTTCATGAAGGAGCAGCTAGACTACCTTCAAACTACAATGAATGTTCAGATGGCCAAACAATAGCACAGAGGAACAAAATGGGATTCTTTTAGTAAAGTGTAAGTTGGTGTGTGTTGTAAGATTCTTAAGTATTTTCTGGTGGCTTGGAGGTAAATTAAGACCTGTTTTATTTTCTCTCTCTCTCTCTCTTTTATTTTTAGAATCTCAGCGTACAAGAGAGTCTGTGCATGCCTATAGATTCAAGGAATGAAGGAGCAATGATAGATCAACCTGATGCCTTTCAAGGCCATCTGCCACAAGTAAATTATGACTTTCTCTTATTCATACACTCCCTGCCTTACCATTTCAAAGAACCATTTCACTTAATCTAATCTTACTCATTGTCAAGTAATCATCCAATCAATAGAAATTTTAATAATAAATAAAAAGGTAGCTGTCACTATGCCTGCCACGCCCTCAAAATAAACAATCTCTGAATGCATTCATAGCTAATACAATGATTTTCATTTGTCTCCACGCTGTCATTTAGTGGAAAGATCAGCTTTGGGACAGACTTCAGTGCATAGGAGATCGAGCTGAACGACCCAGCTTAGTAAAATATGACCTTTTTATATATTTGTAACAGTTGCAGATGCTTGTGGTGCATTCAAGAACACAAGGATTGACTTGGGTAAACAAAAACAAACAAACAAACAAAAAACAAGCAAAACAACAACAACAACAAACCAACCGTAAAACACATCAAAATCCTCTGCCCGAAGTGATTAGAAAGCAACCTTTACAGAGAAGGAAAGGACCACTGGGCACCTACACTCATCTTCATGTGTTCTCAACTTCTAAATTCTTTTGAAAAACACGTTACATTAGCACATTAGCTTTTGGACTTAGAGATACTCCATTTATGAGTTCCACATTCTAAATTAGCTAGTTCTCAATAATGAGATTTGAGGGTTCTAACATTCATAGCTTCTAAGTCTGCTTAAAGCCCATTCTTTAATCCTTTAGATGCCGTAACCGCATATATGTGGGTGAGAACAGGTCTGCACTCTCTGAATAAAAGAATAAAAAAAAAAATCGATTTTAGATTAAACCGTCATTTCTTTTATATACGTAAAGTAGGCGTTTTACTTCCTTTTATAATAAGATTGAACCCGTACAGACAGGTTAAGTATTAAAAAAAAAATTGTCTGAAAACGGAGATCGAGAAAAAAATTTGACCGAGAATTTTCAGGATGCCGAGCACCCAATTAATTTTTTGGTTGCCTACGGACTTCAAACATGCAGAATAGAAAGTATGAAGCCCATAGAGAGTCCCTCAGCATTATGGATCAATATGGATAAGTTTTTCCTACCGGATATCGACAGCAATTGCTTAAGCTTGTTCCTCAAAGTCTCCTCAAAACCTGCTGTAAGATGGACTGGTTCCGGTTCATTTTCAGGTTTTTAGAAGCTTATTTTGCTTTGTTATAAGGCTACAGCTACCTACTTTACATGCCTGGCTGTTTGTTTGTGGAATTTTGCAGTTGCTTTGCGGTAGAAATTCAAAAATCAAATTCGAATTCTAAGACACCCAAAATGTTGAGGAAAGTCAGCGTCAAAAGGGTTAAGCCACTTACACGTATCTTCATAAAATTTTGAGCATAAAAAATAATCACATGGACCTGTGATCATTATTACTACCACATTTCCTCAAACACTTCCATGCCCTCGATACAACACACACTTACATGGAACACAAGATTTGATACGTAAGAGTAGGTAGAGGACACAGATGAGTGACTCAACAATTAAAAAAAAAAGTAATTTAGCTAAGCTAGCTATCTTAACAATACTTAATTTCTTTCCGGCTTCAACTGCTACCAACGCCCGGCCCAATGCATTCCACACAACATTAATTCCCAGTAAAGCTCAACATTGGTGAACATTCAGAGCATGCCCTCAAATAGACCACACAATTAGAAGGCTTGAAAATAATAAAATGTGTGCAGTCTACTCGAGGGAATACGGGTTTTAAAAACGTACACAACAATGGTTAGTAAAATCTGGTACATGAGGTATATATAACATCAAATTATGGCTATGCGGACTCAATACAAGCTAATCATGAGCCACCCATGGGACTTAGTAACTTTGAAGTTGCATCCCCACACTACCTCAAGGTGATCCTCCCAGTTCCTACTGCCACAATGTTCCACATGCTATTTAAAGTACACACACAAACTATGAGTGCTCTTCTTCTTCAACTGTCTGTATAGCTCATGCTGAGTTACCAAACAAACACGATGGCTATTGCTTCACAGACAAATAGAAATACAAACAGTAATGTACCATGCAGCAGCAAAAAAAAAAAAAAAAAAAAAAAAAAAGCTGATTTTTAATTCAGACTGCACGAAATTGCATAAAACACAAAACAATAAAAATGCAAGAAAGACAAGGCCACTGTGAGGAACACTAACACTACATGTAATTATTCAGCAAAACTAAAAGCTAGACTGCTGGTCAGCACACACATTCTAAAGTAGTGATACTTAATATAATGCCCACCATATCCTACCTGTGTGTTGCTCCTGCGACATCCCATAGTGGTTAGCAACTGAAGACGATGCAGGAACGTACAGACGCCTGGCCAGCTCTTCAGTAAGCAACACCAACCTCACTTTACCCACCGCCTCCCCGACATCTCTCCAGCAACCTGACATGCCAGCATCTATCTCCAACCTTGGACTGAAGTCAGGCGGTGCCTTGGATGCACAGCCGCTGCCAGTCTCAAGCAGAAACTTGGAATGAACTCTGGAGATGATGTCACGACATAGCATTGCCCCTTTCTTGATGGTTTCCATGACAATATGGTCGTCTTTCAGCATTGGCACATAGTTGTTGGCGAGTCCCTCAAACAGAAGTCCATTTTGGAAGTGAATGAGGTTTGAATGAATAGTCTCTTCGAGGTCCGCGTGAGAATTGAATTTAGAAAATACGTCCTCCAAAAGTGCTCTATTTCGTGATCTCTCATTACCACCAGAACTGCTCCGTGGACCATCACCTGTGTCTCTGTCAATGCCCATGAACAGCTTGTAGGCGTCGTCATGGTGGGATGGGCTCTCGTAAAAGTCAGCCGCACCCCCAAAGCAAGCCAAGTCCACCACGGATATCCCAGGTAAAGGGTTGTCACGACCGTTCTCTTGTGTCGAGTGCTTGCTCAGAACGGACTGAGCTTGCTGTGCTTTCTCCTTCAAGAAACTAGCAGCTTTCTTCTTCACTTTCTCCAAGGCATATTCAATACGCCTGGGGCCTAGATGCATGTCATTCCAGACACTCAATTGAGCCATTCGTGCAGCCGTTTCTTCCTGCTTAGTTTGAAGATACTCCAACAATGCCAGGTTGTCAGCTTCTTGCTTCTGTTCCTCTACAGCCTTGTCCTCATGAGCATGCTCCTGCTGGCACACACCATGGCGCTGGGCGGCGACAGATTCGTCCTGGGACGTTAAAGACGCGTCAGCAGGCGTGGACCACACCCAGCCTGTCATCCAATTCCACCAATAGCTGTTCTCTGAATGAGCCGACAGACGGTTATTCTCGACGACATTACTTTGAGCACTATGGCTGTTAGCTGCAGTGCTGGAAGGCCACAGCCAACCTAACCAACCAGATTGTGATGAAGCTGCTCCTTGTGATGAAGTTGATGGTGGTGGTGACACTGCTGCAGTTGCGGAAGTTGATGAAGGCGTTGGTGAAGATGTGGAGGTATCAGAACTAGTGGATGATGGTGAGATGGGGGCCACTATCTTTGCAGCAGTGGCAGCCAAATATTCAGCCACATATCTAATAAATATAAATGTACTATAAATATATATAACAACCTGAAGAAATTCTAAATGATCTCACTGTACAACAATAGCAACAACAACAACAACAACAACAATAATAATATTTAAGTTTTTACGATAACCCCTTCCACTTCCTAAATCCTAGTTATGAAAGCTAGGCTAGCTCGATCACTATTCGTGCTCAAGCACATCACTAGTAGTAGGAAAATTGAAGCAGCTCAAACTTATGTAATTAGTGGCACAGGCGATAAAAGGGGTCACATGTACCATTTAAATAAGCAAAAAATAAATAAACACCATGGAATCTCAACTGTGTACAACTGTGTAACCCCTATGTCTCGCTCGCTTCACACGCTAATTAAACAAGACGGCAGTCAAATGCCATAAAGGAATAAAAAATAGAAATGAGAAAGCCAATCCTTTGTGCTAAAATTGATTACAATGCATGCACACAGTGAACATTCCAATTACAACAAAAGCTAATGTAGTTGCTACTTAAACCTTTTAACAGTAATCAGGTAGCCATATTGAAGACTAATCTCAATTATGAGCTTGACAGCCATTTTCCATGTTGAGTTGATTTCTCAATCAGACACTTCACAGATAGTTACCAAGCAAAGCAAAGAAATATCTTCATAATGTGTGCAGATGGCATACTAAGAGAGAAGCAAAGTGTGACATTATCTATTGTAGTTTGTAAGTGACATGTTTACACACGATGACAATACTCCCTTTAGACTGGCACCAGCATGCAGTGTGCAAAATTACTAGCGGCCATCGGTCATTGTCCGCTCATTTTACCAAAGTAACCGTCCAATCCACCGTTTAGTCGGTCTTTACGGCCAGCCAGCCGAAGGATACAACAAACGGAAAAGACACGGGTATTCCGCTGCACAAGAACCGCCAACTTTGGCCCCGCCCACACCTTCGAGAAATTATTTAACGCGCGCCGGCTGTCACACGACTTTCACGTGACATTATTCTGACAAAGAAGAACAGCGTTCGTCGCCGTGTTCCTTAGCTGTGATTGCTAATGAAGCGTTCTAGGGCTTTTTCCACTTCACCGTCGGAGTCTGAAAGCAATTGTACGGAGTACAAAAAAAGAACTGTGGTGTACTCCACATATCTGAAGTGGAGCAGAGATTTTGACCGGGAATATCAAACGTTGAGCTGGCTGGAGTGCGATACAACTTTTGCGGGAGGACATAAAATTGTCACACATTTGAGATGCAGTGTCTGCACTAAATTTGAATCGAATATTAAGAGCGGCAGAAACTACAGTTCGAAATGGATCTATGGAGCGGATTCTCTTAGAACTAGCAACATTCGGGATCATGCAAGAAGTGATCAGCATGTGCATGCGCTAAATCTTCTACGAAGGGAGAGTTCAAGGACTCAAGGACAAAGTTTTCTTCAGTCTACAGTCATTGGCAAGGCTTTATCTTCACTGTCTGAAAGTGAGAAGGCAAAGTTGCGCTGTAAGTTTGATGTAGCTTTCTTTATTGCCAAAGAAAAGTTGTCTTTTAAAAAATATCCTCAGCTACTTAAGTTAGAGGCTCGACATGGCATTAGCTTGGGGACTACTTATATGTCAGAAGTTTCTTGTCGAGAATTTACTCATTATATAGCTGAATGCATGAGACAGCATATAACTAATTGCACAAGCACCTCCAACTTTTTTTCTTTACTTTTGGATGGGTCTACAGACTCCGGAAATATTGAAAATATTGCCTTTTTTATTGTATGGTTAGATAAAAATGGCATTGATGAAAAAATTGTTACTAAGTCAAGCTTTTATCAGGTGTGTAAGCCCAGCAATGTTAATGGAGAAGGTTTGCTTAGCATGGTGGAGAGTGTACTGAAAATGTTAGGCTTAAAGGAACTTGACTCCGAATATTGTACCAAGCTTGTGGGTTTTGGTACAGATGGAGCATCTGCAAACATTGCTGGTTTGGGATTGAAAGGGTTGATAGAAAAACAGTTACCATGGATATATGGGATGTGGTGTCTAGCTCATCGATTAGAGCTTTCTGTTAAAGATGCCTTTAAAAATTCCTCATTTGATCTTATAGATGATATGCTTGTGAAATTATATTACCTGTACGAGAAGTCTCCTAAAAAGTGTCGGCAGCTAGAAGATATCGTCAGTGACTTAAGAGGTTGTTTTACTGTGGATAGCAGTGGGGTTCGACCAATTAGAGCGAGTGGTTCTCGATGGATTGCTCACAAATGGCATGCAATGAAGCAAGTTTTGTCAAGATATGGGGTTTATACTATGCACTTAGCTGCCCTGTCTGAAGATAACACTGTAAGACCTGCTGATCGAGCCAAAGTTAAAGGATATCACTGTAAGTGGACAGATGCAAAATATGTGTTAGGTTGTGCTCTTTTCATTGATTTACTTGGTCCTTGTGCCATTTTATCTAAGAATATGCAGAATAATGATTTGGATATTCTAGCAGCTCTTACTGGGTTACTTAAATCTGTCAGTGAAATAAACAAGCTTAAATCAATGTCTTTGAGTGAGTGGCCTACCTATTCAGCAACAATTGAAAAATGTGAGAATGATACCTATCAAGGGCAAAAATTGAAACGATTTTCAGTTGTTACGGCGTATTACGAAAGTAACTATACAGCCTATTGTGAGAAATTACTGTCCTGCACTAGAACCAGGTTAATGTGGTCAGATATTGAGTTTTTGAGGGATATCATTTTTGTTCTTGCTTCACAAGGATGGCAAAAAGCTTTGGATGAAAAACATGATCTCAAAGCTGTTGACAGGTTAGCAGTTCATTTTGCAGTCCCTTTAGAAGCTTCTGGTGTCACTGTGCAAGAAATCCATTCTGAATTTGAGGAAATATTGAACTATGCTGTGCAGTACATTTCACTGGCTACTCTAGAATATCGTGCAGTGTGGTGGCGTGTTTTTCATGCACCAAATGCAAGTGAATGGCATAATGCTTTACTGCTGATTGAACTTTTGTTTTCACTACCTGCTTCTAATGGCAAGGTAGAACAGGCATTTTCACAACTGAATATTATAAAATCAGATAAAAGAACTCAACTTTCTAATGAATCTTTAAATGACTTGATGACGATTAGCACTAGCGGTCAGACCATTGAAGACTTCAATCCAGATCCAGCTATTGAGCTTTGGTGGAAGGACAAAGTTCGTAGGCCTAATCAGAAACCGAGAAAGCTCTATAAGCGTCGGCAGCAAGACGATTCATCAAGCTCTGATAGTGATTCTGACTCCCTCATTCTGGATACTTGGGATAAGTGGATGGATCCTGACTCTGATTCATAGCTAGTATACCTACAGTATTCAACTGAAGCACTGCTTCTAACATGACCACATCATCTTTGTACTTTCACTGATTTCTAACTGAATTGAAATAACATTTTTATAATCACATAATTTTCTCGTTTTTCTCTTATACTATATTCCTTAATACCTCTGAAAAACTAATATTATCAAAACATGATGTGAACCCTAAAATGTCCAAGCAAGTTAATTGACAACTTTTTTCTAAACTCCATAGCTAACAATACATGGCTAACATAGTTTACCCTCAGAGAGAGAGAATAGCAAGTACTTGTAATGGATTACAATGCAACTTACGTGACACATAATTTTCATTGATATAATTAATACCTCACAAAAAGAATTTAAGCCACATGAATATATTTAACACATTCCAAAAAACTATGTATCATTATATACATTAAAGTTGAATGAAAATCCTTTAAACATGGCCAAGCAATTAGCTCTGATGGCTGACCAAAATCTATCTTGCGTGGCCATGACGACCTGATATTTTCATTTTCTTATTTTGCTCACTGAGCATGTCACATGAATGGTTCCTTTAGGAACTACTTCCATTGAGGCCCACCACACACACACATGCAGCACAAACACATGCAGCACAAACACATGCACATACCGTTTGATATCGTCGTTGGAGATGCGTTCTTTCTCCCACGCAAATGTAGCCATTTTGTTTAGATGAAGTTCTTCAACAGTTGGAAACTACATTCTGCAAACCATAGTGATTGCTAAGTTAACCTAGTCAGAAAAATACTTAAAATCTTGGAACGCACACATGTTCATACTAGAATAAAAATAATTGCTCTCAACTGTAATTTTAAGACTTCATCTATTAACACAAGGAGAAACCGCCTAAGATATTCATCACAAGTATTAACATGCTCCTATGACCAGCAGTAGCTAGTAAAGATCAACTGCCGGCTGTTGCAAAACTTGCATATCCAGTTCTAATAATCACTAAAATGTTTGTTTTTTTACAGCATTTACTCACACCACTACAAATCAAAGAGCGATCGAAAATATGTAGAAAAAAAACCCCTGCACAATACAGATATACTTCTATCCTTACAAATTATCCACGGCTACTTCTCCAGCACCATGCAAAACTTCTTACTGCTACAAGGTCACCTTTCCATCGCTATGACATAGCACATGCACCATGAGTAGTATAGTAGTAACGACAACAATGATGTCTAAATGAAGCACACCAACCAAACATATATATTGTGGTAAAGGATCGTGTTTGTCTCTGGCACTCGCCAATATAAACTGTGTAGTAGCGGTGGTGGACATCAGTTGTAATACTCATCTCGCTCATTTAAGCTTAAAAATTAGAAAAATTATCATTCCATTCTTTGTTGTTGCTTTTTTAAAACTGTTTTTGTCTGCTTTTTGTTTATTTGTCGCCGTAGCAGCTTGCCCTGGCTATTTGGATGGCTGTGTGTCTTATATCACAAGAAAACTAAGAGACCAGACTGAGTCATATTGACTGGTTAGCTGTGTAACGCGCTAGTCAACCTCTATGACAACTGAGGCAGACTGTATGAGTTAAAATTTGCTTTAAAAGAGTTATACCAGGACAATAAAATGTTTTAAAAAGATGTGAAGTCAAAAAAAGAATTCACTGAGTTTCCCATCTGATTGTAATTTGAATTGGAGTTCTGATTCACTGGCTAGCTTCTCCTCCTTCACTGCTCCACAGTTCATACGATGCCTTCAAATAAAACGAGTATTAAATCACCAGTATCCAAAATACAAGGAAATACATCATACATACATAGCATGTCTGAAGTAAGAAAATAACTACATGTATTTACATATACACTAGATATATTTCTCTCTTTCATTGGCTCACTTAAACAGAAAAAACAACAACAGCAAAAAAAAAACGCTGAAAATCCAACCCAAGACTGCTTGCTTCATGCACACATGCTCCACAACCACAACCAATATTCAGCTTGAACGATCCATTTTAAATAAACTTTAATAAAACACATAAGGATTTGCAGCAATGTACATAACCTAAACTTTTATTTTTGACTTCACACCTCCAAGCATTTGAACTCAAGCAACACCCTCATATCTATCTAATGTGTCAATATTTTAGATCACTGTAAGCATTACCACTGGAAATGTTCTTCACAACAAACTGCATTGGAGACCTTCACTAGTCCAGCTCTGGACCTACAACACCAATTAAATGATGACTTGAAACATAGCTATCATCTTGATTGTAAAAATATTAATAGATTCACTTTAACTACTTCAACAAGTGAGTGTAGCTGACAATCAGATAAATGGGATATAGCTATGTATATGTGTGGTCTGTCACACGGGCTCTCTAGAATACTTGTAACATTGACAATAGAAAACATTAACGAACCAGCTCAAGGCCAGAAACCCCTTGTATAGCGGGTTTGTGTACTGACTGAAGTTTAATAAGAATGATGTATTTGCAACATTAGAATATACTACAAACCGATGATAACGAGAAATTTAGGAAGTGAGGATCCACCATACCTTAAAGTTAAGTGACCCTATAAAGTGGCCTACCAGAGTGCAGTGATCATGGAGTAATGCTGGGAGAATGCTTTGCTGAGGCAATGTGAGCAGACCAGCAGGTCATAGACACTGACAACTCCGCAAGTAGCTTGGCAACATTTAATCTAGAATTTACATTTAAACTCATATTCATATAAAAATTAGATACTGTCAAAATAGCTCAAATGTGTAGAATTACTTACCAAACGTTTGAGTTTGAAGGAGAAGAGTTTGTGATGGGATGGATGCTGTAAAAGATGCATTATGATATGACCTTGACCATCACAAAAGACAGATCTGTAATACCACAGGTAATCATGAATAGAAAGGAGTTATCTATATAAGATGAGCTTGTATATAATACCACAGGTAATCATGAATAGAAAGGAGTTATCTATATAAGATGTGCTTGTATATAATACCACAGGTAATCATTTATATAAGACATGTTTCTTATATATCTTCTCACCCACAGTCCAAGCAACCTACAAGATTGCCGTGTATTCCACACTCAGCACATCTCTGTCCCTTCTTCCTACGCATCTCCTTGCAGAGAGCCAAGCATTTCTGTACTTCCTGAGGTATCCTTGCTGCTGATGATTCCATCTTGGACTTTCCCGAAAATACCTCAAAATGGCCGCTAGCGACTGTACAGTCCTTGGCGAGATGCCCCACATTGTTACACTTCCAGCAGGTATAACTAGATAACTGGGAGGGTCCAAACAACCATTGTGACTTCTTCTCGCTCCATGTCTTTGACACGTCAGAAACTGACTTGGTGGTAGGCTCTGTTTCCTCAGTGCCCTCAACAAGGAGATAAAGTTCCTTGCCCTCTTTCTCATCTTCGCCAGAGCTAGAATCCACACACTCAAAATAACCTAATGCATCGTCTGAATCTGAATCCCATGCTGTAGATCTTGAATCCAGCTGAGCCTTTCGCTCTTCTTCCTTTGGTGTTGGCTTGTCTCTAGTTCCACTGTTTTCTGTCTCATAAAGCCTCTGTATTGCACTTGGGATGGGGAGTGGGCCAGTGGATTTCTGAACAGAAGAACTATCTTCATGTCCATCTTCTGAGACCTCCGAACTACCAGAACTATCTCCATATGAAACTAAAGCGGGTAAAGGAGCTTCTTTTTCCTTTGATACATGTTCCAAATCTGTCTTGTGTTCAACTAGCAAAGAAGATACTTTTGATTGTCTTAATTTCTTTCGTTTTCTTTTTCGCTTCCTTCTTTGAGTGATTGTACTAGTTTCTCCTTCTAAGTCACGCCCATGTGTCGTCGCCTTTGAAGTGAGGAGCTGAGCATACACTTCCCCTGGAGTCTCACCTACACCACATGAAATAGTGAGCCTAATGAGGATGATATGGGCTTGAGGACCTTAGACAAGAACAACTTTGACCAATACTATGTACAAAATGATGTAACTCTCACGGTAGAAATGTTCACTTTGTCACAGGAAGACGAGAGAACAGCGACTCCGCTGCTCACAGCTACCCCACTAAACCCACAGCAGAGCACCCCCACAATAATAACCCAATCTGTTCAGGCTACTTAGAGACAAATTATAGCATCATTAAAACTGATGAACAGCAAGCACTGTAGTAGTAGTAGTCTGAAAGGATGCTCCATTCCTCCATTCTACTTTATATAGGCAGAGCAGGGGCCCTATGAGACAAAAACAAGCTATGACACAAAGAGTAGGTAAGGGATGGAGACTAATGGTTTAAGGGTGAATGAGGTGTAATAGCTGGATGAAAATAAGAGATAGTAAATTGTTATACACACAATAAGTGAGTTCAGCTTCTGTTCAGGTGTGGCCAGAACAAGGCATACTAGTCGAATAAGTCAGAGACTAAATAAAAATATTCTAGCTATATTTTTATTGTAGAGCCTAATGAATGCCATGTAAGTCCCAACTAAGAAGGGGCTGGCTCATGAGACTGACTTTACCCATTTGTTTAGGACAGAAAGGGAAATCCTTAGGAAGAACTGCTGGTAATTATGTCTAAGATTTACTAGTTTCTATTTAGTAATTCTGGTAAAACATCAATTTTCATATCCTTTGGGGGAAATGAATTATAGTTAAACAGTTTTTAAACAATGGACCTTTAAAGATTCCGATTCCATTATAAGGCATATATGCATTACAGATCCTTACCTTTAGAAACCCTTTCTTCTATTAGCCTAGAATCAACACTTCCAGATGCCAACTGGTATCCCTAATGCATCACATGGGAATCAGTCAACTGTTGTTGTCTCCTCATACAATACATTTACTACATTTTTTCACAAACCTGAAAGTTTTGAAGGACATGTTGCAATGTAAATTCTTTCTCATCTATAAATCATCACATACTTAATGCACAGAAGAAAAGAAAAAGCACACTTACACACTCCCCTTTTCTTTTTAGGCAAATTATTCATGATCAGGAAATTATTAGGTAAAGAATCGTCTACCTAATTAACAACAAACCGTTAGCTAGTCTGACATAGCCGACCGTTTACCTTCTATTATTGGGTCGGTAAAGGATCGACTACGCCAAATACCTATCGTCTTGGAAAGAAAAACAACAACAACAACAACAACAAAAAAAACAACCCCAAAAACAAACAAAACAACAACAACAACAACAACAACAACAACAACAACAGCAACGAACGGAGTCGTCTGACTTCTTGGCGTAGCAGTTCGGTAAAGGGTCTAGCTACGCCAGACTACGAACAGTTGATGTCGTCGAACGTGTAGAGATGGAAAAATGGCTCTGGTACACTTCGGGTTTTGCTAAATACTACTACACCTGTTAGGAAATTAAATACATTTCGAATGAAATTCATTTCAATTTCAGTGTGCTAAGCACTACCCTTGGCTTCAAGAAAGCTAGAGGTGAGAAACTATTGAATTTATGCTAATGGCTGTAGCTCATAATTAACTCTTTTTAGTTATTGGTAAGTGTTTATTTTGTCTTATAGCTCGCTTGCCACTTGTGCCAAAGAAAAATATAAAAATAAATGTATAAATTGCTTTTTTGTGTGCAGCCAAAACAACACATTTGATGTAACAAGAAATTGACTGTTAAAACTAAAAACACAGCAATTGATCGTAATTTCTCTTGAATGCAGCCAGAATTATAAACGTACTACTTAGCTAAGTGTGCAGCAAGTTCCAAGTGAAAAGAAAAGTTAATGTTACAACTGTTTGCCATTGATAACACCTTTTTTTGTGTGTGTGTGTATGCCTCTCCACTAACGCAGGGAACAGTGAGGAGAGACATTCATGAGTGAGGTTTAGTTTCATTTGGCAACCCACACTGTTGAACCATATAATAGGGGGAAAAAGGAACTTTTCAATTATTTTGTGTAAAAATCAGCCATAGAGTATCTATTTTGTAGCTGAATATTAGAGTTTAGGAGTAGCTAGCTACAGTGTTTCATTTGTTTTACATTAAAATGATGTTATGTTATGAAAATAATATACATTAGTTGTTCAAAACCTTAAAATATTGATAACTATCATAATTTCAAAACTTCTACAATGGAATTCAAAGTCAAGATATTTTCTTGTTCACTCCAACAAATTGGTACTGCCCACCTCCAGCTCCCTCATTGAGGGTCACTTCCAGTCCATGTGGGTAATTAGATAGGTCAAATTCAGTCATATTAGTGGTAATCTCCAGCGATGTGAAAATGTCTCCGACTTGGACGTTGCGAACGACTGCAAAATACAGTCTCGGCTGAAGCATGAAGTCAACTTGATCACCGCAGTGGACGTCCTGTTGGGTGACTAGCAACCTGCCATCCTTATAGACTCCCACATCAAACATGCGTCCACTCCAAGCAGTAGGCTGCTTGTTTTCAATCACAATTGTCTCATTCGGATTTGCAACAAGACCATTCACTAAGTAAGAAAACAACAACAACAACAACAACAACAACAGAAAATTCAATGAGGTTTTGAACTGACCAAAACTGCTCTTTATAAAGCAATAACATAGTGGCCATATTCGATGATGTACTCTGAGTAACTATAATCACTCACACTCGCTAAGAACTGCAGTGTCGTTAATTTTTTCTTGAGTGATTCTCCAAGAACTTCCAAGGTGGGCATGGAATGGTCCAGATGAAATTTTGAGGCTATTCTCCTGATAAGTTGCCCCAACGGCTAAGTGAACTGGATAATTAAATGCCACACTCGTCTGACCCCTCAGGACATGCCAGGCACAGTAGTATGTCTTCGGAGTTCTTGTGCTGTAGTTTTTTGTGAACACCATCACCTCGAAGTCTGTTCGGGTGGTACTGTTGACATATTTGATTTGAATATCATCAGATAAGGCCATAATTAGCTTTGCCTTCAACACAGCACAGTATCCTTGGAGAAATATACTTATTTAACAGTTGTATTCAACTATAGCTATCTTTTATATGGAGACTATCCTTTTGCTCCAAGAATTCATTGAAGTATTGTACTTCTTTAGCCATAAAAGCAAATGGTTCCCCCTAATCTTTCTCTTGGAGAAGCAGTACAAGCAGATTTGACTTGTCTGTGAGGGAACTACATTTCATACATTCAATTTTACACTCAATAGGAGCAAAGCAGGAGGCCTTAGGGTTTTTGCCCTCATCCATACCAAAGGCTTTAGGTGGTTTTATTGTCAAGAATGGTGTATTGTCAAATATTATTGATAAATAGTATTGTTCAGTAAGAAATACCCACAGTTTAGTCTGTGGTTATACCTGGTGAATTAATATAATAGAATTCACTGGCTATTGATTTTCAATAAGTCGAACCACTAAAAATTTAATGTTTAGTGGGAAATAGCTATACATCAAATGAATGACCCAAATGAATAATAATGATAAATAAAATAAATAAATAAATAAATATGAATAAAAAAGACAAAGTCTAATTAACAAATAAATAATGAATAAAAGAATAAATAAATAAACGAATAAATAATTATGTAAAAATTAATAATACATTTTAAAGTAAACTCATATGCACAATTATGGTTTTTCTACCTTTTCATGATAATACTTATTATTCCTAATACTTATATTCCTTGCTCTAATGCTATTATAGTAAAGCAGATAATAGTTGTTGTTTGTTTAGCTAACTAGTTTATGTTAAAGTGTTTGATTTCTATATATGTCTAAATTGTGTGTAACTTGTGAGTCTCAAGTCTTGCATATGAATTGTACTGACTTTAATCTACTTGATTTTTATGAAAATGATACAGAATAAGTAAAAAGCCAACAGCAAACTTTAAGCTATAGCAGCGTTAAAGATTCTTTAGTCTTAATTTATGTATTGATATAAACAACACTGATAAGAAAGTTACTATTTTATGATGTTAGAAGCCAGGCATAGCTACCAATACTTCACTATCGTCATACTGTAAGTGGATCCACCATACATTTAATTTGGTTTACGTTCAAACTGTGTAGAAGATTTGAACATGGTGCTCTGACCTTTAATTAATGACCTTCAAGTTTTGCATCCTAAGTATTTAATTTTATCGTCTGTTCAATTTCCAAGGCCTTATCTAGAAAAAAAAAAAAAAAAACGTCTCCAGTAAATTTTCTTTTATATTTATCCTGTGGGCTATCACAAAATCAATAATAAGCAGTATTCTTTTCATACTTGTATCAATGCACTTCACTCAGCATACATTTAGTAGCTAGACCATATGCATTTGATTAAAACTATGGTTAGGTTTGTGAGTACACTCTGTCTAAGAAGCTAGCCAGTCAAGCTGAGACTATGTAACCTGACTAAATGGAACAGCAAGAGAGATAGACTTCACTTGCAAGGAACCAGGATAAATCTGAGCAAAAATGGATGTTACTATAGTATATATATGACTTGTATGTGTACATAAGTTACAGTATGACCAAAGGTTCATGACAAAGCATGTCAACTGGAGGACTAACCCACACGCATATGGATTTTAATTAAACAGATTAATTACTGTGGTAATAGTCTTGTGTATGTTGAGGTGGGAAGGCCCATACATAGCAGCTGATGTGATGCATAATATAGGGTTTTAATATATATATTTTAAAAGATTAATATTATTACTCTAAATTATAAAGTCTACTAAGGCGTTGGTTTATTTTTTTTAGCCAGATTACAGTAATTACAAAGATGTAGCTAATGAGCTAGTGAGCAAAAATGGCAATTAAATGTATCCACATACTTTTTGGCATTAGTAACCTCTCATTTTATTTTTTTACTGCTTTATCTCTACAGCGATTGTCAGAGTTAAATTCAAAATTTTATATCGATATTAAAATAATATTAATGTACAGGAACTAATTGTTCTATTGAAGGCAAAGTTAAAGTATTTTATGCACTCCTGAGAATGAGTAGCGGCCTCCCCCAGCGGCTTCATTGAGTGTGACCTGGAGACCTTGAGGGAAATTGGAAAGATCGAATTCCGTCAGGTAACTCGTTATTTCCAAGGAAGTGAAGATATCCCCGATGGTGATGTTGCGGACTACTCCGAAGTAAAGTCTCGGCTGCAACATGAAGTCTACTTGGTCACCCACGTGGACGTCCTTCTGTGTGACTAGAAGCTTGCCATCTTTGTATATGCCAACGTCGAATTTTTGTCCATTCCAAGCAGTGGGTGGCTTGTTCTCAATAACAATGGTGCCATTAGGGTTTTCAACTAATCCAGGTACTAAAAACAGACAATAAACAACAACAACAAAAAACAAAACAAAACAAATGAAGGCAGAAATATATTAAATACATAAAATTCTTATAAATTTTTTTACTGCAACAAATGAATGGATTCTTTCTAAAGCCACTAAAAGAGGAATTTTATAAATTACAGAAGAATACATGTTACATTTTGAAGATTTTTTGGCCTTACTTTGTTTCAATACAGCAGTGTCAACTGGCTTGTCTTGTGTGATTCTCCAAGAGCTTCCCAAATCAGAACCAAAGGGTCCAGCAACCACTTGAAGGCCACTGGAATAATACGTAGCTCCTACTGAAATGCTCACAGGATACTTGAACTCCACACTCGTCTGCCCACGGAGAACCTGCCAGGCTACATAGTACACTTTGGGAGTCCTTGTGCTGTAGTTCTTGGTGAACACCATGACTTCAAAGTCAGTGTTCCTGGTGTTGTTAATATACTTGATAGGTATGTCATCAGTCATGATGAAGTGTTGCTACTGCTGTTGTGATTGCTTATTTAAAAAAAATTATTTCCCATGAAATGTTATGAAGTTGTGTAATGCAAATCTTTTATACTGCCAGAAATGTCTGAGGGATTTTATTACTTACTTACACAAAAGAATTTGGTTTTCTTTCACTAATAGAACTGTGTGGTTTGTGAATGGTTTTACAAAAAAAAATAAAAATGTATTGTTTATTATTGAATGCTTTAAATGTTACATTCAATACCAGCAGGTGAACTCAATGTGGATAAAAAAAAGCTAAAACCTTAGAAGTATATAATACCTGTGGGGACATTTTGAATTCAATTGCAGCTGAATATCTATAGATTCATGTGTAGTCCTATTCTTAATAGTGAGAAAATGGAGATTAATGCTAGCTATGGGCACTATACAGAATCGGGGAATGTACACTTTACATTATAGGATCAGTATGCAGAATGTGTTGGAGAAAGTTCATTGAGTTAATGGCTGAATTGAAATCAACAAGTTGTGATATAACAACAGAAATAGCAGTTACATATGGTTGTACAAAATATTTGGACAGTAATACATTTAGCTAATACACTTTAGGGGAATAAATGCATGTGAAAAAACTGTAAATATACAGAAAGATTCGAGCTTCAATACTCTTTTTAGCCATCTAATTAGTATTTGTTGTTGTTTTTGTTTTGTTTTTTTTACTCTTGGTTTATTCCAATATTTTTATTTATTTACTAAATTTTTACTTTCAATTTAGAGCAATAATTTTATTTTAGTTCTAATTATTGTAAAATATTACTTTAATCTCCATCAATCACTGGATTATCGTGTAATATCTTTGCTGTGTTCGCTATCGTATATAGAATCAATGAAACCAGTACACAACAAGGTACAAGTTAGCTAATCACTTTAAGCCTGGAAATGATTGTTCAACTAAATAAATAAAAGAGAAAAGGCAAGCCACAGAGAGGAAGTGCTCTGCAGTAAAAGCTTCAGGATGATGTTGTTGTTTGCTTTCTGGAGTTTTAATGCCAATAATTGTTAGTCAGAATTTTCTGTTCGGTGAATGTTTGTACATACTTGTACATATGTGTGTGCTTGCCTGCATACATGTGTGCAAGTGGGTATGTATATGTGTCAGGAGGTGGTGCTTCTAAAAGCCACCATCATTTATATATATATATATATTCTATATACGTTTCCATCATAAATATTTTTAATGATGCTTTTTTACTTTGTTTTCAGTCATAAATGAATATTTTGGAAGTGTCAAGTACTATCTTGAGGCAAAAAAATTGCAGCAATTTTACACTTTATCTCTTGTTAGCTGTTTCATTATAGTGCCATTTTACCCAAAATTTATTGACCATCCACCAAGTTATATTTTAGAATCAGTCATAATATAAGATAAATAATACAAAACTATTATTAAAATGATTTGTTGTCTTTTTAGTTCAATGAATGGAAATGCTAATAGGGAACTTGTTTGTTTTCACCAGTAAATGAGTACTGGCCACCGCCTGCAGACTCGCTGAGTGTCACTTGTAGGCCATGAGGAAAGTTGGACAGGTCAAACTCGCACAAATTAGATGTGATTTCCAACGAAGTGAAGACGTCTCCTATCTGGACATTTCTGACCACAGCAAAGAACAGTCGAGGCTGAAGCATGAAGTCTACTTGGTCTCCGCAATGGACATCCTGCTGTGTAACCAGTAGCTTCCCGTCTTTGTAAACGCCCACGTCAAATTTGCGACCACTCCATGCCGATGGCTGAATGTTTTCAATGACTATTGTTCCATTTGGATTGTCCACAATCCCAGAAACTAATTTAACAAACACACACACACACACAAAACAGCTGCTAAAACAACGAAACTACAACAGCAAAAGATAAAATAAAAAAAGCCACACACTCAAATGACTCACCACTCTCCTCAATATACAATCATTTTCAGAACTTACTTTGAGCTAATACAGCTGTAGAAACTGACTTAGGCTGGGTGATTCTCCAAGAGCTTCCCAAAAGTGAAGCAAAAGGACCAGATGTGATCTTTAGCCCATGCTCCTCGAAAGAGCATCCAACTGACAGGTCCACTGGGTACTGGAAAGATACGCTAGTTTGTCCCCTCAGGACATGCCACGCGACATAGTAAGTCTTTGGAGTCCTTGTGCTGTAGTTCTTTGTGAATACCATGACTTCAAAGTCTGTGTTGCCAGTGCCGTTAACATACTTGACATTTATGGTGCTAGTCATGGCTGCTGAAGAAAGCGAAATAAAGCCAAGTAGCTATACAATTTGTTAGATTTAGGTGATTTTTCAATCTTTTTGGAGCCTTTTATATACTTCTAGTGATCCAGAAAAGGGGATGATATTTAAGCATTTATAACATAAAAGGAACCATACAAATGTTATTCATAAAATGGCAGGATATTGATAGTTATTATAACACAAACAGCAAGTGAATTGTTAATTGGTTCATTCACAAAATAGAAAAGCAGTTATTGTAGTAAATTCCCCCACTGACTAGTCTTAGCGGAATCTTGTAAGGTTATTAATCAGTACAGCCTGAAAATGTTGAGGATTTGTTAAACTGAGCGTTATTTTATGTTGCCTGAGGTTGCATGACTAATCAGAATCAATTGTAGTATTAGTTATTAGTGAATAGTATAATTGTTGCTGGGGTGTAGGATGGGTTTATTAGTACAGTGTAGTTGCTTCCTGTATTTGTCTATGATCACACTAATCCAAGAATACCTTGGAAATTGCATTATCACAGCATGTATATGACTACTTAGGACGTGACTTGACCTATGTAAAATGATAACACTCGTCGCAGGTCAAACCCTTTACCCAACAACCAACAATAAATACTTTAGGTAAAATATCGTCAACACGGAAGATCATAGCATTAAGAAACTTTGGGCCTATTAAGGTTAGTCTCGCGTAGCGAGACCCTTTACCTACCTCTACTGTGAAGGGTCCAGTTCCACCCCGGTTCAGGATTATTTTGCGATAGAATGTATCGAAGATTCCTGGAAGCCTTGGATGGGAAATATTAGTCTCGCGTAGCCGCCAGACCCTTTACCAGTAGCGGTTACGGTTGGTAAAGGGTCTGGCTACGCGAGACTAGGGAAATATAGGCCTGGCACATGCGCGTAGAATTTCTGGGAAGCAAGCCTGACAGAGCGTGGGCCCTTGAGCTGTTGTAGCTGTGATCGAGCTTCCGAAGTCGCTGGACACATTAGGGAAAGCATTTAGTGCTGCTCAGACTTCCCATTTAAATACTCTATTCTGAGCTGGGGTGACTGGTGTTTCAGTGAAGCATAGGCATGTCAGCATGTGTTGGAAGAAGCTGCTGATGATACTTGCTTAACTGTGCAACAAGTAGTAGTAAGTTATGAAGATATCGCTTAGTATAGAATGGCTGTATTATTTATTTGCTTTAGAATTGTTGTGTGAAGGAGAAATAGTAGAAGATAAAGCATTCCAGAAATACTGAATCAGTGAAGACGTTTTCAAGATACCTATGATGTCCTGGCAGAATTTTCAACAGGAATAGACTAAATCAAATGGTTAGATGAATTGATATTAGGTACTTTTAAGCTGTTTGTAATAACTGTAATGTAAAATAGTTAAACCACAGCAACTTTTGGAATTATTGCTAGATAACTACCCTCTCCATAGGGCTTCCTCCTCAGGATCGTGTTGTTTATCAGTGATAATTCCTCAAACACATGGTTAAACTATTACATAATAAGTAAATAATAATTAAACCATTGGTTTGAAAAATTATCGCTCCATCCCGAAAAGGGCTGAATTGTCATGGTCTAACTATTTTATACCATGGTTATACCATTTCATACTGTATAAACGACCTAATATTAATAGCAGGTTTTGACGGGAAAATTTGGTCCAACGTTAACAATTACTAGCAAGTACCCCACCACACAGTGGCGCTTGAGGTATTGCAAAGTAAATGCAGGTAGCACTATAAAGTGATGTGCTTGAGCACAAATGGCGAGCGAGCCTAAAGACTATACTATTTTTATATGAATGATTTTGACTTCTAACACTGAAGCTACTGAAAATAAGGTCCAGTTTTTTTAATTTCGCATACACGGTAAAGGGATTTCAGTGCCATAGTAACAACTCTCTGCAACTTCTTGAATTGAAGGAAAACAACAACAACAAAACAATACACATTATTTAAAAGTTTTCTTTGTGATATTCTTTAGCTAAATAGTGGCTGTAACACACAATGCTTTGACACAACTGGACATGCACCTACACAGACTTACCTTCGCGGTAGTCTAGTGGACAATGTATTTTCAAGTAAATACTGTTGCGCACGGCTTATAACCATGACAAAGAGCGCATTGACTTACCACCGCCACTAACTTGAATAGAAATGGAAGTCCCTTAAGTTTTAACTGCACCCGCAAAATAATTCAAAACGGTAAACAATTCAATTTTTAGGGTGATACGGGTACTGATCGATAAACCAGAGGATTCTGTTTAGTGCAATTTGGGACGGGGTCGACAACCGAACTAACACAAAAACGCGAGGGTCAAAGTACAAAAATGCCTTACGTACGTCCATACATATATACAAATAAATAAACAAACATCCCCGATTTTCACTTGTGTTACCCCTGTAAGTGTCTCGCTCGCTACGCTCGCTCGCCAATAATTTATTTTTATTCACTAGTGGTGTGCTTGAGCACAAATGGCGAGCGAGCCTTAAACTACACAAACATTTAATTTTAACAACTAACAATGCCATAGTAACCGCTCCCCTCAACTGTTTGAATTGAAAAAGCAACAAAATCAAGTCACGTTATTTATATTTTTCTTAGTGATATTCTTAATAGTAGTTGTAACGCACAATACTGTCACACAACTGAACATATCTACGCAAGACTTACCTTCGTGGTTTGTCTATTGGACAATGAATTTTCAAGTAAATACTGTTGCGTAGGGCTAATAACTGTGACAAATAGCGTATTAACTTACCACCGCCACTAACTCGAATAGAAATGGAGCTCCCATACGTTTTTGAGTTTTAACTGCACCCGCAAAACAATTCAAAGCGGTAAACAATTCAATTTCTAAGGTGATACGGGTAATGATCGCTAAACGGGAGGATTCTGTTTAGTGAAGTTTGGGATGGGGTTGAACACGGAGCGAACACAAAAATATGTGAGGGTCAAAGTACAAAATGACATATGTACGTCCAAACATATATATAAATAAACAAACATCCCCGATTTTCAATTGTGTTACCCCTGACAATTAACATCCTCTACCACTTGGTCAGTTTCTCTCTCCTGCTCTCCTTTTTCATGAACTATCTCAGCTTTTCTTATCCCCGCGTTTCCTCTCTTCAGTTAGTCATGGATTCCCTTCTCCTTAGTCTTTTCTGAGTCTCTCTGTCCTTCTATCATGATTGTGGACTTGGTTTTGCGAAACTTTTGCTTCTTTACCAAACTGTTTAACCGATTAACCCCGATTGACGCGTACACGCGGCTAAATTGGAAAAATCGATAACCGCGGAGGACGCGTCAATGCGTCAAAAATGCGTCTTCGCGTCCACTTCGTCCTACAGCTTTGTGGAGTCAAGGAAGCCACCAATCACAATTGCAGACGAGTCTATATTGTTGTAAGTATCTTTTAGGCTTATAAAATACATAGACTGCCATAAGAAAATGTTGAGTAAATTTTGTCACAACAATAAGACTTCTTTCTTATAAAGTATAAATTGAAAATATATTTCATAATAATAATAAAGGTACACAGAATAATTTTTACAAACCAATATTACTTTAGCTATAACTGCTCATTATATGACAAGTAGAAAGCTATCTTGGCAAGTGGAACACTGGCACTTCAGCATCCTAGTGATGAAGACAATATTCTTGACCTGGCACAGCATGGCAGTGACAAGGATGGCAGTGACCAGGATGGCAGTAACTCTGGTGGTAGTGATGAGGAGTTTGATGGCAGGAAGAATGACTTCAGTGCTGATGGGTGTAGTGACTGTAGTAGTTACTAGATGGTCAAGGACTCTGCCGAGTGAACGGAATTGATGATTCTGAAAGGTAGCGATTCTACAGGAATTTCAACCACATTCTTTATAGCAAAAAGTAAAAATAAATATTGTTATATAACAGGTGAGACTGCAGGGAGCTCTCTGACATATACTTCTATTATGTTATGACCAGTTGCACTTGATAGTAAGATCACATTCTGTCAACAATGCAGCCTACCAGCACATCAAAAGTAAAGACACCTTGGAGTACCAAACTGAATACACTCAAATATTCTATCATTCATTTGTGATGTACTCTTTTTCATACACAAAAGCCAATAAAAAAGCTTCTCTGTTCACAAAATTTATAACGAGATGCTCAGTTCAAAATAATACACACCCTAAATAAATATCAACAAATTATTCCTGATTGTAAGACAAAATGTGTACAAAAACACTTTCTCTTACCTCTATGATCCAGTAGCAAACTGCTCCAGCGAGGGTCTCTCTGAAATACCATCTACAAGAAGTGTTGACAAGTGTTGTTGTGATCATGTCAGTATATATGACTGTCCACAGGAGATCAGGCACAATACAGCTAACATGATTGTAAGAAAGAGATCGTAGAATGTTTACATATATGGCATATGTAGCACAGATCACACTACTTGCATAACTAGCATTGCATCACAACATGAAGAGGGAAATACTCATGCATGGTCAACGTCTGATGAGTCAGGTCGTAAAGGCTGGCCTCTCAGTTGTTGTCTGAGATTTTCTCTCATAGTGAATTGGTTCCCTGCATTGGACTCCCACTAACAAATGTTGCTATGTAGTTATGCTATTTTAGCTGTGGTTTGATAAGTGTGGATACTGACGTATGTGTAACAATGAGAAGTTAGAAATGATGCAACGAGCAACAGAAGGTGATATGTGAATACGCATGTAAAACAAAGGAAGAATTGTGCATGCTAGCTAATGTGGAGTGATGGTGAAATGATAGCTAGTTCAGCTTTGGTTTTGGTCTTCAACACAACACAATATATTTACAGAGAGCATTGGCTATGCTGTTGCAATTGAAACAATACAAATTTTGAGGTGTGTATGGGAACTTAACACACACATCCATACAGACTCACACGTATGCACGCCGCAAGGTGCTGTTTCAATAAGCTGGTGCCAGGACTAAGCTGTTCATATTATTATTATTACTAGTGGTGTGTTTCAACACAAATAGTAAGTGAGATAAATGAGATAAATCAGTTATATTTTAGGATTTAGTAATATTACATTTTCAAAAATTTAATTTTTGTCCATAGATCAATAGGCTAAATAGCATAATGTTTTGTTCCTAACCTTTAGATTCTTGAGCCCAGGTGTAGTGTTTCACACTCATGCTAAAGTTGAAATTTAGCAGCACTCTGAGGTCAAAGTGCACTTGTCATTTAATAATAGTCTTTTATCAGGAGCTCTTACGATCTGCTACGCTTTGTTAAGTGGTAGATGTTATAGTGATCTAGCTACTTGTTGTGTAATGACGCTGATATGGTAGTGCAGTCTTACGATAAGTCTGTCTCCCCTTTCCTACATCACTGCACGGATAGACGACTCTAGCTACTCCTGCTTCAGAGCAGCCAGTATAGTGTATATTTAACCTGACTTTGTGTGAAGTCCATTGGGTTGCTGAAGTTGGATTAAATAAACAGCAAGCAAAGGGTTGACATGTACCTACTATTTAATTTTGTATGCTTGTGAATGTGGCACTTTAAGTAAGTCATGTCAAACAATAGAACAGTTAGTGGGTATTTCTTTACATAACTGTAAATCAATGCATATTTTGTGCAGCTATAGTACATTTTAATTTTCTTTGATAGCTGGTGGTATAAAAATGTAGCCACACTAAGAGGCAGGATTTCTTGCTCAATAGTCCAGCAATGGCATGCAGTTACCTCAAACAGTACAATATTAACAAGATACAATTGAATAAGTATTATTATAGACTTTTATATTATTTTAAATTTAATTGGAAAAAACAATAATGTAACAACTCTTTTCAATGATACTGTTCATGGAGCAAATTTAACCAAATCATATCAAGAACGTGAAGATCGACATGCGACTTATACAGACTTGTTTACAGCATAAAATGAGTATTGACCTCCGCCAGGAGCTTCATTTAAGGTGACTTCCATTCCGTGAGGGAACTGGTCCAAATCGAACTCAGTCATACAGCTGGTTATCTCCAGTGTAGTGAAAATATCTCCAATGGTAACATTTCTCACAACGGCGAAGTAAAGCCTTGGCTGAAGCAAGAAGTCAACTTGGTTTCCAACATGAACATCTTTTTGAGTGACCAAAAGCTTTCCATCTTTGTAAATGCCAACATCAAACTTCCTGCCATTCCACGCTGAAGGTGCCTTGTTTTCGATGACAATGGTACCATCAGGGTTTCCAGCAATACCAGTTACTATTGAGCACACAATATTTAGATTTTAGCTTAGGATGTGTTACTTTAAACTTTAACTTACTTGGTAGCAGAAGGGCAGTATCCGTTGGCTTTGGTTGAGTAATTCTCCACGATGACCCTACATCGGCATGAAATGGACCAGATACGATTCGAAGTCCACTTTCTTGGTAAGTAGCTCCAACTTCAAGTGTATCAAGAGGATATTTAAAATACACAGCAGTCTGTCCGCGAAGCACTTGCCAGGCAACATAGTAAGTCTTTGGGCTTCTAGTGCTATAGTTCTTAGTAAACACCATCACTTCAAAGTCCGTGTGACTTGTTTTGTTGCTATATTTGATGTTTATAGCTTTAGCCATGGTTATATATTTTATAAACAAACCAGTATAGTTTCTAAGAGTTTTTTTGTGTACATGTTCTAGCCCAAACTAGCTCCTTTTATATGAAAAAAAAAAAAATTAAAAATTCATGATGGCATCATTACACTAACAATACATTAACAATGAATTAAAACAGCCTCTAAACAAATACAATGGCATTTGATTATTTAGCTTCTAATAAAGAATTTTAGTAAGCTTCGAATAATCGTCCTTATTGAATTTAGTAGTAGCTTACACAATTGTTCTTTTGCTTTAGTTTAAGATGTATACAATAAGAAATGTAGTATATCCAATCAATATGCTATCATTGAACTGTAATGCTTTGAATGACTTATATTCATCAATTATTCGAAGAAGTGGTTCAATTGAATGCATGCATTCATCTAAAAACTCTCTTTTGTGTGTGCCTCTCTCTCTTGTCATTGAGACATAAGCACATTTTTTTTTTTGCTTTTTATATCTAGATTATTTTGATGAGTTCTTAACTATAAAACCAAATTGTTTTCTTTGTGATTTGCTCTTGTTCATACAAGATGGAGCTATTTCTTATTTCCTAGACTTCAGGTATAAAGGTAAAATTGGTGGTTCATTACATTGGTAACAGCAGAGTGCCGCTCTCGGTGGTGGGTGAGATTCTTAGGTAAGATAATTTCTTCTCCTAATTGTATGATACTAATCCTACCTTCTGTGTGTAACTGCTAGGTTCTTTTTGTGTGTATCAATTTCTATAGAATCAATAGCCTCATTAAACCTGCTTCTAGTGGCTCAATTTAGGGCCAACAGAGCAATGACCGTTATCACAGCGTTGTCAGAATACTTGATAATAAATGAATAAATTGCCTAATCAATTTGGCAGTGCTTGGCTGGGTTAATTTCATACTTACACAACATGTAGTTTGATGTGATTAATCTATGATATAACACATGCATTAACTGAGGTGAGTCAATATAGCAGTAAAGACAAGCTATCACACAATATCTAATATTTGCACAAAATGTTTACATATATTTTTTCTGCTCAAGAAACATCCACCATGCCACCTTGATGGCATACTGAGTGTTGTTTAGTAATTAATATCTGCCATTGCAGACGAGGTCATTGCACAGACCGACAAAGACAAGAAATGCAGAGATGTAAGAATGTGACATGACCACTGACACAATACCAAAGTAAAATTAGGTTGGTACAAAGATAAGACCAGACACAAAAAAATTAGCAAGTCTGTGTTAGCACTCAATACTGACCCACAATGAATACTATTTAAATAAATTTTAGCATGCTTTTACAAGGCTGATTCCAGTATCTATAGCTACTGGTTTTAAAATAATAAATTTAAAACTTATTTACATTTGGTGCAGATAATCAGATAATAAAAGAAGACTTCCTCAGTAATATATACAGTCAACTTTTTTTTACTTGCAGTATAAATTTTAGGAAGAGATGTATTCTTTTTGTATATGGAGGAGATACACAAAAATATGTAGTTTATAATAAGACAATATTTGCTCACAGTCACGCTCATCTTTGTGTTCGAACATTCAGAATTTTAACGTTTAAAAGTATTCAAACTGCTACAGTTAATTCAAATTTATGCAAGTAATACATATTGGTTACTGCTTTGAACAAAATGGTTCTTATAGCTAGCCACAGTAATTTTAACTACTTAGTTAATAAAACTGGAGACACAAATTAGTTAACATTATTTATGGTCAACTGAAAACTAGTAATACTATCTTATACTAAATTTGTTATGGGTAATTCAGTTTGAAAGTCAGTGGATTTATCATTCATATGTATTATATGGAGGCATGGAGAATATGTGTGATGTGTATAACAGGCAAAGAAGTCGTAAAGCCACTGAAGGATGGATCATACAATATCAGTATTATACGAGTTCAAAAATAAATCTAAATCAACTTTGTATTCTTAGTTGACTCTATGTATTGCCTTCTTGGCATGAAAGTGGAACTCATTAAGAAGATAAAAGGACAGTTGGTGTGATTCATTAGACTCCTTAACATTTACCTATGCTTGCACACCACATACACATACACACATAAACTGATAGAGAGTAACATTGTCACATTTGAATTCACTATGTGTTCACATTTTCTTATCCCAAAGATAGCACCACCGTGGATTCCACTTCAAGATGGGAAACTACAGCTTCTGATGTTGTGTTAGGTTTAGGAAGGTCAAATTGTTGCTTGTGGTTACAGTTTTGACAAGGTTCACAGTTCACTACTGCTTATGTTTAAATTCACTTATATTGCCTTAGTCCCCTTTTCCCACCCAAAAATCTATAAACATTTTTTATTTCAGGGACTCTAATAACTAGCAGAATTCTTTATAGCAAGTGTAGGCTCTAAGTGTCCTCCAAACTTTAAGGCCAATCTCTAACTTATTGATTTTGTCCTTGGTCTCCAGGGCACCTACCGCTTGCCCCCAAAATGGGGCTATCATCAAAATTAATTTTGTGATCTCAGTAGCACTAAAATCAAAGGTCGGACGTGCTAATGTGTGTTGCTGTTTAGATACTGCATAACATGAACTTAAAAAAGAAGAATAAGACTTTCTGTTCACTAGTAGAATGTTACTAAGAAAGAGCAGAAGAGCCAGTATTCAAACAAAACAACAATGCAGACCCACTAGATATGAACTTAGATTAAAGACGTCTATTAGCTATTTACCATATACACACAGCTGCCTTTTTTTTTTAATGTCATTGTAAAAACTAAAAAAAAAAAACAACAACAAAAAACAGCATGTTCAGAAATGTATATACTAATGATTCTTTTCTTCTGTATATTAAAAAATCTTGGGCGTGATAATAAATTTGGACTAAAACAGATTCTGCTCCTGTATAGGATTGAGCAGATTGGCTGCTAAAAGGTTTCCTGTAAGGAATATAGATACTCAGGCTGAAATAAGTGGCTGAAATGCTTTTGCAGATACAATTAATAATGAAATGTCTTTTCCGTTTCATAAGTATTGTCACGACACCACTAAAGGTGAAGTGAAATTCAATTATTGAAGCCATGCTGTAAGAAATGTTCTTTAATAGTGTTCTGGTAAGGGATATTATTTTCTGAATGCCAATTTGTACTTATTTAAAAACAAAACAAAACGACTTAACACACATGTATGCTCAATAGCTAATGAAATATACCATGTAATAAAACTACATTTTAATTGCTAAATAGAAATATAGTAACTCTATAATACAACTAAAGATGCTACTAGTATATTATGTTCTTTTATGTATAAGTTCACCTAAAATAGCGGTGGTGATGACCTAGAAAAAATATAGCTAATTATATCAGAGAAGAGCTGAACCAGAAAATATGTACTGTCCACCACCAGGTGTTTCCTTCAGGAGAACTTTCAATCCACATCTATAGCGGGCCATATCAAATGCTGCTCTAATGGCTGTGATCTCCTCAGTGCAGCTGCAGCTTCCTCCGCCTGTATTCCGAGTGACTGAAAAATACAGTGTCTGGGGGATACAGAACACTGCTTGGTCTCCGACGTGAACCCCTCGCTTCACTTCAATTCTCCTCCCATTTCTATAGATTCCCATGTCAAATTTTGTTCCTCCCCAGTTAGATGATGGGTACTGGTTTTTAACGATAATAGTGCCATCAGGAGCACCTTGTCGTTCAACTGCATGTCAAAAGTAAATTGAAGTAGAAGGACAATGAGTAAAAATTATTGTTAAAACAGGGTGTTAAGTACCTTGTAAGGTGTTTATCCTGTCTGGACAAACCACTTTAAGCTCATATCTTTCACATCAACACAGTTTCATTAATTATTCATAGCTTATAGACTTAATTTTGCATAGAACAATTACTATTCAGCTATGACTAGCTGTGGAATCATTGTCAAGGTATTTTACCTGTGATACTTTACAGAAGGTCCTAGCCCTAGCCCTATCTGTTTTTTTTTAAAACAAATTCAATTTAGCTGTTCTGAATTAAAAGCAATCAGCAATTGAGCCATATCAGTATGAAAATAAATGATAAAAATTTCTTACCTAAAGAAAGTATGGCAGTTACTCTGGGAGAATCTTGCTTGACTTGCCAAACAGATCCAACTTCAGCAGGGAACGGTCCTGATACTACATAGAGCCCATTTTCTGAATAGGAGGCTCCAACTTCTACACTAGTATCATAGCCAAATGTTGCACTGCTTTGGGCATTGATGGACCTCCAGGGTTCTCTTGAGTATTTAGAAGCGTAGATGTTTACTGTGAAATCATTTTTACCTGTTTCATTTATGAAACATATAGGAATAGAAACGCATGCCATTGCCACCTTGCCTTCTTGTGCACTACTATTGTCTCAGTCTGCTAGCATATTAAAAATAACAGCTTTCATTTATCTCAGATGAATCTGTAAAACAGTAGAGTATAACCCTAAAACAGTTGAGAAAACTTGTTGAGCCCTGACGGTCAAAAGATCTATTCATAATACCGATTCATGTTTGTATTAAACTTCACATTAACTTGTCCACACCAATGCACTGTACTTCCTGTACGCATGGAGAGTAGCCATGATAAGCTTCATTTGCCTGGCATTTTTAGCCGTAACAAGTGCTAAACAAGTGAGACTTTCAGCTTTCAAGATTTTAATTATTTGTCTATGTACTTTTTCTCTTGCTTACTCACTTTACCATTATTCTTCTCATGTGTTTAGATACATCTACTATTCTACTGTTCTTTTTTCTACTAAATCACTCCCACCATTTTTCTCCCTACATTTAAAAATTTTCAGAGGACATGTTGAGTTCCTTCATTGCCTCTTGTTACTAACCAGACGACACTTGATTTGATGTGACTAAATGGTAATCTGTGCGTGTAATAATGTGATCAATAATTATAGAGAAGTTACTTTACTTGGAGTCAATACTGCCATAAAGGCAAATTTATTTATCAATATTCCACATTCAATTTGTATATTACAGGAGTGATGGAGTGATGGAAGGTGCTTCAAAGTGGAGAGAGGGGAGGAAGGGGGGGGGGGGGGCACACCATGTACCACAAGCCAATTTACTTGCATGAAAATCACTTTTATATTTCATGAAAAATATATCTTCATATCGAAGGTAAATAAAAGTTTCCCAATGCAATTCAATGCTTAATCTTAATAATAGCATGACTGAATCGTTGAAAGAATGCTTAATCTGCATAGAGTGGGCCCTCTTGGCCCCCAAGCAATAAATCTAGGGGGAGGGATCAAGTGCCCCCCCTCCCCCCTCCTCCCCCCACTTCCATCACCCCTGAGCTACAGGATGGATGATCATCATACCGCTGTATGATTATGGCAGGTATAATCTGGTAGACTTATAACTTTGGTGGCATAGTAACTATAGAGGCCATGCATGTTGTCTAAATTTTTGTGAAAGTCACTAAGAGTTGGTTTGGAATTTAATGGTAGCCAGGCTTTGGTGCATCATTTATTTTTTAGTTGGTCACAATGGTCTCTTCATTAAAAAAGAAAAACCCAAAAAGCAACAGGAACAGAAACAACAAAAAACAAGATCATAACAACAACCACAACAACAAAAGAAAAAACGCAACAAGCAGCACAAACACATGTGTGTCTAATATAACCACTACAATGAGCTGTATATTTTTCAAAGTGCCCGTACTTTTTGAATATAGAAAAATGCTGACGTGTTGCAAGACCTAGTCAAATGATAATTGTGTGTGTGTCAAAAAAAAAATAGGTTACATGTATTTTATAGATGTCCACATTATCTACTTTTGTGATAAACCTTTGAACGACACTGTTCATAGAATCTTTGTCATTTTTCTACATCTTGTATAATAGTGTTTATATTACCATAGAACTTTAGTGGACGATTTACATGCGTTCCCACTATTTAATGTCTGTTTTATCCTCCTAGATTTTTAAAATTACATTCAATAATATTAGGCCATAGCTTAAATGATTGACCTTTATGTAATTGCTGTATGAAAAAAAGAAAAGAGAGTTATTACAATAGTGAAATAATAATAAGGCAAACCCATATCTGTATGGTGACACACAAAGAACTCCATTGATAGTGAGCTTTAAACTTGAATTCAAATGGTATAAAGAAATCAATGCTGTAATAATGAAAAGACAGAATCTCTATGAACAATAGCAGCTTTTTTACTTACATGGGCAGTAAAAATCCCTATATATATTATTTTTAAGCTTTAGACTAAATTGGCCCGTAAAGATTTGGCGTACTCATGGATGAAGTTGAACCCAGGGTGAAGAGCTTGTCAGTAAATGAAGGTACCCCAATCAAATTTGTCAACAAAACTGGAAAGACTGATAGAGATGTGATTATTTTTTCCAAGAGCCACCCAAAGCAGTCTGAACCTGTCTATGTGGCATGGCAAGTTCTTCGGTGCCAGACTAGTGTCGATTTGGTCTATCCACTAGATTTTCAAGTGGGTACTAGCTATACAAAGGGAATCCAATCTGTGAACTGTGGACCATTTGACACTCAGTTGGGCACCGTGTGGGAGATGAGGCAACATTCTCAAGCATCTGTGGCAATCCTTGTGGAAAGTGAGGACTGAGTATAGATTTAGAAATTGTGCAAAAGAGATCTTGGATAATTAAGGAAGAACCCAAGATCTACAGTATTAGTAGCTGTATTTATACTTGGGAATAAAATACACAATTCAATTTGGATGTAATTTTCTAATTTATTAACATTTATTTGCAGAAACTGGAACTGAAAAAGCTCAAAAGGATTGTGTTACTGTCATAAATGTTCCTCCTAAGGACTGGAATGGAAGAATGTATGATGTTGGAATATACAAGATGGGATTCCTTTACACTTTATTCAAAAATCTACATGTTGGAGATCAAGTGGACTTCATTATAGATCACAAGCTCTGCTTTGGAATGAGCACCAATGTGCTAACTGGAGATTTATTTTCTTCCTTGAAAATCGTAAAACATCCACTGGAAGTAGATATGCGGCAGTTTCCTTGCGGTTTGAAGGTAGTACTCAATGAAGAGCCAGTAGGGGGCAAACACACTTTCACTACAGGCCCATTAGAGGATTCACGCTATGTTTAAATTTTTTATTTGTTTTTTTTAATTTGTTTTCAATTTGGCATATTTAATAATTGAGTAGATGTATATTTATTTTTAATGCATATTTTGTTATTGATTCAACCACCTGCGACAAAAAATGGAATCTATTCTTTTAGAACGTGCACTTTATTGGGGGCCAAACAAGATAACTACCAAGAATGATTCAAGCAATCAGTATAGAAAAGTTTGAATAAAGGGTCTAGCTACAATAGCTTTTTAAATAATCTTTGAAAATTATTTCACCACTTTTCTAGCGAAGCAAATCGTACAGTATATGACGGAAGAACTTTAAACCCCTTATAACCTTCAGTGTTAAGAGTGGCCGCTATGTTCTAAATTAGTTAGTTAGGAGATGCACTTCATCATCTATTAAAAATGGTTGCTTTACTTTTAGCTATGCAGCGAGTCCGTCGGTCATTGCGTTCGCAAGCCAATCCCTTTACCGACCGCGCTCACCGTGCGGTCAGTAAAGGGTCTTGCTCGCGAGACTAGAACGCTACTGCCAAATGTCTTTGAGACTTTACAAACAGTAATTTTCGGGAGCCTAGCTGTTGTTAGGTGCTGCGTCGTGAACTACCACTTTTAGGGTCCTTCAGGCCCTAAGTAGCACCCTCGCCGCGTTCGGGGACGCTACAACCTAGGGCCCTCGGGACCCTAAAAACGGTAGTTCCCTCCAAGGCAGGACCTAACTATTATTTTATTTTTTCTCTCCTGTGCGTGTTACGAATTTCCTTAGCAAAATTTTATTGCGCGGTATCGTTGAACAATAAGAAAGTGATTAGGGAGCTAGGGAGCTAGGGAGGTTTCTAGTTTACTCTGTTACATGCGATTGTGAACTCAAAGTACAAAGAACCATGTGATATGCCAACCCTCGCTAATGGGGCTTGTAAACTCAATATTGATTTGTGTGTGGGGTGTTTGGTGTGCCTGTGTGTGTGCATGTGTGTGTGTGTGTGTGTCCCCAGTGAGTAGTGTACCTCCACGCGGTTGGGGACGGGCAACGTCTAAGGACGGCTAAAACTATTCCGCAGGCTTGATTACCGTGTGTTAAGAACAGGGCATTGACCGATGGCGCCACTTGTCATGCGCAATGTCTGTACCCCTGATGAGGTTTTGCAAACCACTCAGGGTAGAAATCGTTTTGCACAAAGCATGAGAAGGCTTAAGCTTGGCACATGGAATGTGCGGTCCATGGTGGACACAAAAGGCTTGGTTGAGGTGGCCAGTCAGTGGGCTGATGGCCAGAGAGGAGAAGAAAGGAAAGTAGACCAGATAGTGTGTGAGCTAGAGAGATATAATGTGGTAGTGGGGGCTTTGCAGGAGACGAAATGGTTTGGGTGTGAAGTATATGAAGTGAGTGATAGTGTGGTGACTTCAGGCAGAGCAGCACCTGCCAAAGGTGAACCAGTCCAGGGAGTGGCACTAGTGCTTAGAGACATAGCTATGGATACATGGAAGAAAGGTGGCAAACAGTGGAAGACATGGAGTTCAAGATGCGTCTCTGCCTGCTTGCAGTTTGCAGGGTGTGACAGGAAGTTGCACGTGATGTCATGTTATGCACCTACCAGGGCAGCTAGCAGACTAGACAAAGATAAGTTCTCCATGGTATTGGACAACTTTATCGCCTCAGTTTCTTCAAGAGAGAGCTATGTGATTCTCGGTGACTTCAATGCCCGTGTGGGCTCCAGAGTGGGTGGAGATGATGTGTGGGTGAGGAGGAAAGACAAGTACCTTAGGACTGGATAAATGCTATCCTTGTCCCTATCCCGAAGAAAGCATAGGTGCCAACTGAAGATCATCCGGGACAGTCCCGGATTTATCACTCTGTCACGGAGTCCCGGAAAGTGCACAACAACTCTATGGTTTGTCCTGGAAGCCTGCAGGCTAGTGAAGTAGTAGGCCTTTGGGTATTTACTTATAGCTGTGCTAGCCAGCTGGCTGTCTAGACCTAATCAGCTTCTATGCAGTAACCACACTAACTATAAACATGCCACAAGTAAAAGGCTAAAGCTAGCTGCTACAGCAAAATTTCTGTAGCTAGCTTTTATTTGCATGCCCTGATATACATGAGTCATAATGACATGCACAAAACAATAATGCAATCACACTTCAATCACATGACTTGACTTCAGTTACTCTTCATATACGCACTGGTTTGAACTGATCATGTCTGAAGAAGGTCTTCCTCCACCAAAAAAGCAGAAATTGAAAAGGCAGTGTCACTTTGATAGAAAGTGGGTAGAAGAATTTCAAGGAATAGGTAGAAGTTCAAAAGGTTGAAGAAGAACAGCTATTGTAATTTTAAACTTTTGCATAGATGATGTCATTAAAATTGTGGGTGTGTTATTTGGGTGTGGCCAAGGTGTGGTTTTTGTCCCTGAAATAGATTCTGGAAAGTTGGCACCTATGAGAAAGGCAACCTGCATGTGTGTGACAAGTGGAGGGGAATAGCGCTATTGGGTGTGGTAGGCAAACTAGTAGACAGGATAGTTCAGAGTCGGCTACAGGTTGTGGCGGAGAAGGAATTGCCAGAGTCACAGTGCGGTTTCAGGCGAGGTTGTGGATCAGACATGATACTTGTCATCAGACAGCTAGCTGAGAAGGCGGTGGAACTCCAGGCAGCACAATACTTTGTATTTGTGGATTTGAAGAAGGCATACGATTCGGTCCCGCGGAAGGCAATGTGGATAGTGTTGAGGAAAATAGGGATACCTGAGGTGCTAGTGGATATTGTCAAGTCCTTCCATAAAGACATGAAGGCCAAGGTGAGGCTGGAGGGGGAGGAGTTAGAGGAGATTGAAGTGACTAATGGCCTACGCCAAGGATGCACGATGGCTCCATCCCTCTTTAACTTGTATGCTTGTGCCATGACAGAGATCTGGATGGAGAAAGTTAAGGATGTTGATGATGCCGGCACCAAGATATTGTACAAGCTAGATCAACACCTCTTCCGTAGATCCACTCAGAGGCTAGTGAGATGTGCCTCAGGAAAGGAGAGTTTGCTGATGATGTGGTCTTGATGGCTCAATCTAAGGAGGCTGCAGCTGCGAGCATTGTGGCGAGCTGTCTTTAAGAATACACACTTGTCTATGACCACCAAGAGACACGTATACAGAGCTTGTGTACTCACTGTATTGCTGTACAGCTCTGAGTGCTGGGTTCCACTTAAGAGACATATGAAAAAGTTAAACACATTCCATCACAGGTGCCTCAGAGCAGTGCTTGGCATTACCAACAGCCAACAGTGGAAGCAGAGAATATCATCAGCACAAGTGCGGGAAAGGTGGGGAGATACTGAGACCTTGATAGCAAAGATAGCTAGCCGGCGCCTGGAATGGTTAGGCCATCTGGCAAGAATGCCTGATCATCGTCTACGCAAGATGCGTCTCTTCAGTTGGTTGCCCCAGACTCTCCCTAAAGGTGGACCCAGTGGAGGGATTTGGCTAAGACAGACCTTAAGACAGTGGGACTGAGTGATGGCTCCTGGTATGATAAGACCCTAGACAAAAAGCAGTGGAGAGGTATGTGGAAGAAGAAGTTAGTGGAGAGCCATCAGCCACAGCCAAGAGGTATGAAACCAGTGTTGTGCTCTGAGTGTGGAAGGAGCTTTAGTAGAGATGTGAATAAGGCACGTCACAAGTGTAGGGTGGAGAGGGCAAAGCCAGTGAGTGAGCAAGTTGGTGCAGTTCAATGTAAGGATTGTGAGAGATGGTTTAGGAGCAAAGGAGGGCTGGCTGTACATACTTGCAGGAGAGAGGAAGATGACGAGAGTGAAGAACAGCTCACTAATGCAGCAGCAGTTGGTGTGATATGTAGTGTATGTGGAAGGAACTTCGCATGGCCTGGAGACCTCAAACGACACAAGTGTTTACAAGAACGACAGAAACCAGTGAAGGACCAGCAAGGCGCTGTACAATGTGGAGTATGCCAGCGATGGTTTCGAAGTGCCGGCGGTCTTGCTGTTCATCGGCGCACCCATAATCCCCAGCCGAGTTGAGGCCCTACTCATACCCTCCATTGGAGAGACACGTGACCCATTGTGGGCAGTATTGAAACAAGACAAGACAAGTGTGTGTGTGTGTGTGTGTGTGTGTGTGAAACAGCAATGGTCCAGGTGGAACTTAGGGGAGCCCACACCGCTTGCTGTGAGGAAAGGCCTGTTCTCCTGCGAGTTCCTAGCCCAGCTCCAGGAGTTTTGCTTGTATGTGCTTAGTGCTCAGGTATCCTGTCTCTCTGCCAGGGGCGCGTGATCACCTAGCGGTAGCAAGATAATTTGCATTTTGTATTTGTGTGTGTATGTGTGTGTGTGTGTGTGTCCAATGAGTAGTACCTCTGCGCAGTTCGGGATGGGAAATGTCTTAGGAGGGCTAAACTACACTCTGCAGGCTTGGTTACTGTGTGTTGAGATCAGGGCGCCGGCTGATGGCGGCATCACTTGATGGCTGCACTGATATGATCTATATAGTCAGACAGCTAGTTGAGAAAGCTATAGAACATCACTCAACACAATACTTCGTATTTGTAGACTTCAGGAAGGCTTATGGTTCAGTCCCATGAGGGGCAATGTGGACAAGATAGGGGTACCTGAGGTATTTGTGGAATCGTCAAGTCTTTCCATAGTGACATGAAGGCTAAGGTGAGGCTGGAGGGGGAATGAGTTGGAGGAGATTGAATTGACTAATGGCTTACGCCAAGGATATACAATTTGTCCATCACTCCTCAACCTTTATGCCTGCGCTATGGCAGAGATCTGGATGGAGAGGGTTAAGGATGTCGATAATTGGCACCAGGATTTTATACAAGCTAGACCAGCACCTCCACCAAGAGACATTGGGAGGGACACGTGACCCATTATAGACAGTTTGAGACAAGACAAGACAAGTGTGTGTGTGTGCGTGGTCCCCAGTTGAGTAGTAGACTAGTTCCTCCCATTGCAGGACCGCAAAGTACATGCATGGCTAAAACTACTCAAGTGAGTTTGGAAACTACTGTATTGATCAGGAGATATTGTGTGATGATGTCACTCAATGTATGCCAAACTTGTTTCCCTGCAGAAAATTAATTCTCTCAGGGTAGTAATTATTTTGTACATAACAAGGAAAGCTAAAAAAAAAAGAGTGTGTGGAGATTGGGTACTTGGAATGTGAGATAGATGGTGGATAAAGAGGATCCTGTTGAGGTAGGTACTGAGAGCTAGAGAAGAAGAGAGAAAAGTGGATTTGGTTGTGAGGGAGCTGACTCGGTATGATGTGGTAGAGTGGGTGCTCTGCAGGAGACTAGGTGGTTTAGCAAGTGGTTGACTAGTCTCCCCATAGTCGAGTAGTACCTCCCATTAGGGATAGCAGGCTAAAACTAAGGACAGGCAGTATAGCAGGTGAAGGAGTGGCACTAGTGCTTAGGGGGCAGGCATTGGCAGCTTGGAGGCTAATAAGCACAAACCTTTTTCAGTAGCTTGAGGGCTAAGGTTGAAGCTTGAGGTGCTGGATTTGCTGCTGAACATTATTAAATCTTTTCACACAGTAATGGGAGCCAGGAGATATTGATGAGAACAGGGTGCTGGTAAGACAGTCCCCACTCTCTTAACTTGTATGATGGGGTGGCTGAAAAATAGACAGAGGCAGTGCAGGGCATGGAGGATGTGGGAGTGAAATTACTAAATAAATGTTCTGGAAGTCCACCAGAGGTGAGTATTATAACCCTGGATAAAGGAGAGTTAGTTGACAATATGGTTATGGTAGCATGGGAAGAAAACTTCTTCAAAGCCTGTGAAGGAGCAGTTGGGGGATGTTGAAATGACTGAAGTTAAGCTGATACCAGAGTGGGTGCCAGAATAAGGGTTCACCGGCTGTCCAAGCTGTGTCTCTTTGGATGGTTGCCGCAGAATAGACCTTGTGGAGGTCTGTTAAGATGGTTGAGAAATACTGTGAAGAAGGACTTGCAGGCAGTGCAGCTTGCAGATTAGTAGTACAATGTGGCCCAGGATTGGGGGAAATGGAGAAGTGCCCGGAGATACAAATACCAAAAGGCTTAACAGAAAAGGGAGGGGGTAGGAGAGTGGCTAAGAGAATAAAGAAATGAGCTGTGTGATGTGGTGGACAATGTTTTGGGTGGGAAAGTGACAAGGCCCAGCACAAGTGTGCTGTGTAAAAAACAACAACAGTGACTGAACTGGAGGGTGCATGCATTGAAGTGTGTTGGATGTGGTTCTTCAGAGGAGGTGGTTTAGCAGCTCATGAGTGAAGGCTACGAAGTATGGTTGGAGGTGTTCAGGCGCTGGTGTCTCTGGTGAGAGTATTGAATGGTGTGTGGCAGCACTGTCAACAAGTTGAATTGTCTCAAGAGACACAAGTGTCATGACTATCACAGCATACTTCTACTTTAGCGTGATGTTAAAAGAAGGACCCACTTCAATTTCAGTGTATGCTAAACAATACGCTCTGAATTTAGGTGAAAACTATAGAGTTTTGCTATTACTCCTTAATAATAAAATGAAGCAGCACCAAAGGTGCGAACCCTCAGCGCTATTAAACACTACCTAGCTATTACAATATAATCTCCTTTCAAAAGAACAAGCAATCTGTTAGCTATTTTAATGAGGCATCAAAATAGCTCGACCAATGAAAATGGTACATGGAAACGCTGTCTTCATAAGACTGGCTGCAAGAAATGACTTGCTCACGTGATTATGATGTGACGCTAGGGGGCGTTGCCCATGAAAGCTGGTGGTACCTACCGCGGAGCTGAAAGCTTCGCGTTTTCTCAATGATTAGCCCGGAATTAAAAAAAGTAGCACAATAAAAGTTCGTCCTGAGTAAGCTCATACCATTGTCAGTATTCTCCAAAATCAGAGCGTTACAGACAGACAAACAAACAGACAGGACGACTACTATAACCCTCTCGCGCATGCGCGCTTGGGGTTTTCTTTTGTTGGTAATAATACTGATTATTGAAGAATATTCGTCAGAGTTGAAACATCTGAGATTTATAGACTTTTGCATATATTTAAGCAAAAAATTTAAATTTAAGAACCCTGGTGAAGCCAATCTGTCCCTATTCCTGTACCCTCATTAATTCAGGCTTAATATCAGTTTCTTCAGCATTACATTTTTTCCTGCTTTACAAGAACATGAATTAATGAACAGCCAAATATGCACAAAAATAAAAGCAAATCGTAATAAGTAGATTAAGCTATTAACTCATATTTTTTTTGTTGAATGACTCGATGCAGGTTTTTGTTTAATGTTTTACATCAATGGCAGAAAGCTGAATGATATTTCCATGGCAGACAGCTGTTGCGCTGATACTTTAAGTCCTCTTGGATAGCAGGAAAGGTCAACTTCTGTCTCACAACGTACATCACTCAAATTGCTCAATATTGTACCAGCCGAGAAATTTTGATACACCATTCCAAAGAAGAGTTTTGATGGAAGCAAAAACTCGACATCTTTTCCAGGATTAAGGTTTGGATGAAACACATGAAGATTGCCAGATCTGTAAATTTTGATGTCAAATGGGCACCCATTCCAAACAGGTTTCTTGTACTGCAGAAGTATTTTGCCATTGACGTGTAATTTATCAGTAACAACTGCACAGAAAAAAATAATGTTTAGCTATAGCAATAAAGAAGGCTTTAATTAAACAACACACCCAAGAATGCTATAAAGATTAAGATAGAATAAAAGACAGATTCACCTTCTTCAAGCATGGCTACATCATCACGCTTGTTGAATGTTATTTTCCAAGTGCTTCCATGCTTTACCAGGAAAGGACCATTCTTCACCACTAGGCCTGAACTTCTATATTGAGAAGCAATTTGAAGCTGGTTGGAGTACTTGAACTCTGAATCCTTGCTGGCTTTAAAAAGTTGCCAAACTACGCAGTTCTCATTCTTGGAACGTAAGTATGAACTAAAATTTTTAGCGTATACTACCACTTTCATGCGTTCGTCATCTACATGGCTCACGTATTGTACAGGAATGTCATTCCTCAGTTTCGCCATTAGTCTGCAGTCTTCTTTCCTCTAGCAATAGCCCATTAAAGGTAGAACCACTATAAAACAACTTCATCTCAAAGCTATTCTACTTGGCTCCAAGCTATTCAGCTTTGAATGGTGAAGCCAAAGCAATATAAAGAGAAGAATGGTTATAACCAAATTTACATTGTGTGGTTGAAAGGGATTTTTTCATGTCAGCCTGGGTAAACTATTATATCAAGACCTTTACAATCTCGAATTTCATGCTCTCTTTCAGAGATTAAATAAAATTAAACACGCATACTCACTTAGCCACAGGTTAGATGGGGTTAATCATAGGCGGGAACTCCTATGCAGAGGTAAAGGGGTGCTGGGCTGTGTGGGTTTGCATCATGTGAGAGGTAGAGAGGGAACTAGTTGTTCAGCCAGTACATGTGGGAAAGAACTAAGGAAATGAACTCCATCAGCGATATTTTATGGCTTCAACAACTAACACACCTTGAAGGTGCTGTTCTTAGGTCAGGTAGTGGGGAAGGAACCAGCACCAAAATGCTGCCCAAGTAGGCAGTGAAAGTTTTAAAGCTATGGTGTTGCAGCTGCTGGACTAGCTGAAAGCTGCTACCTCCTCCTCCCCTTCCACTCAACCTGCTTTGGGGGAGACACTGGAGCAGCTGGCCTCCAAGCTGAGGCAGCTGGAGGCCCATCCACTGGTATGTGTAATGGTAGTGTTGTTGATTTTGCTGATTTGTCATCATCATTGAGTTTCTGGAGGCTGGGTTGGTAGCTGTACAAGCTAGAATTTAGCTGGCACCATGTATAGACCTGCTGTTTATTAAAGAGGGATGCCTGGTTAATTAGTATGTTGAGGGCTGGGGTAAACCACTCATGTTTGTTTGTGTGCATGTACTAATGGGACACATACTGCACTTGTAAGGGAAAGTGAATGAGTTATTTGGTAGCAACAGTGGGGTGGTTTATCCATCTTGTACTGGTCAGCCCAACTGGAAGTATCGATCCAGTGTGATTGCAGTGTTGCCCAATTATTTAGTTTTTTTTCTTCTCGGGTTGGGTGTATCATGCCTGACTCTTTAGCCATGGTTTTATCTCCAGACAGTGTTGTCTAGCTACCAGGGGCTGGATCTCATACTGTGAACAGGTGTATTGCGGTAGAAAGTGGTGTGACCCTTTCTCTGCCATGCGCTTCTTGTGGTGTGACCCTTTCTCTGCCATGCGCCTCTTGTGGTGTGACCCTGTCTGGGTAAGTGGAGTGACCCTTACCTAACAGCAGGTTGGTTGGCTACTTCCTAGAGGCGGTTATCTGCAGTCAATATGGGAGTCGTTGGGTTTTGTGTTGATGGATGGTTTATACCATATCCTCTAGGGCCACGACTTGGACAGTTCAACATGAACATGGCAAAGGACCTCGGCCTCCTGGCAATGGATGCTACCACTGCCACTATCTCTGAGTTGGCAGTACCGGGGGTGCCAAAGCAAGGGGAGCCTTCCAAAGCACCTGTTGAAAGGGCCCCCTCAAAGTTCCAGTTGGGAGAGACACTCCCAGTAGTGCCGGCCAGTCGTCTGTCACATTCTGAAGGGCGGTTTTGCCATGGCAGAGCTTGTGCATGAGAATTTGGAATTGGAGGCACAATGTTCTGTGGAGGGAGAAGATACGAAGCCTGCCCACAAGTTGTGCCCAGTGGCAGACCTCCTGGGCAGGACCAAGGCTTTCTGCCAGTTTGCAGGCATAGTAGTACAGGCCCATACTGGTAAGGCGGTTGATTTGTGGGCGTACTTGGCCGGCATTCTGTCTGGCGGGGAAAGGGGAGGACTGGTGGCAAGCATATGACTCTTGCTTTTGGCAGTAAGTACCATCGCTGGAGAAGGCTGAGTTTGGGAGACTCGACCAGGCATTCTTCACAAGGTGCCTGTTGTAATCTGGGGCCGGTGCTACTCAGAAGCCCACACAGGACCCCTCTACGGACAGTTGGTTGGTTCCAAAGGTGAAGAGGCAGATAGTTACAGCTTGCTTCGCCCTGGATTGACAATCATCCCTGTGCTGCAATCCTGTGCTGTTTCCAGCACGTCTGCTCCTGTTGCGGCAGGGAGCACAAGAAATCTGCTTGCCCTCCAGATGAAGAAAGGGGAAAAACCAATTAACTTTGTTTTGAAAGTCGTGTGGTTGCCTTTGTGGCACTGTCATCGACTCTCCTATTCTCTTGTGTTTCAGTGCTTTTTGCTGTTGTTGTTGTCATTGTTGTTGCTGTAGTGTCCATATACTCAGCCTCAATTCACACCAGATTGTGATATCACCATTACGAGTGAGTCTGCTTGATTGTACATGCACTGGTTACTGGTCACAATGGTCTAGCTGGGGGGAAGGGGGGGGGGGGAAACGAGGGGAGGTAACATTAGCAAGGTAATGGATAGGGGGGATATTTTACAGGACGAAAAGGGGGAATGTGTGGGTCGGGATAGCATAGTTAGAACACTAGATGGAGATTTTCTTTTCTACCTCCTGAGGGGGCGATAGTGGTGGTTAGTCCTGATAGAGTCCCAGGAGAGTGTGTCAATGGACACAGTTAATCCTGATTGTGTTCCAGGAGAGCAGTGTCAATGGATACAGTTAGTTCTGATGGTGTTCTGGGATAGTGGCATCAATGGATACAATTAGTCTTGATGATGTTCCAGGATAGTGGTGTCACATACAATTAGTCCCAATGGTGTTCTAGGATAGTGGTGTCAATGGGTACAGTTAGTCTTGATGGTGTTCCAGGACAAGAGGATCAGGTTGGTCCCAATGTTGTTCGGGGTTAATAGTGTCAATTAGTCCTGAGGGTGTCCCAGGACAATGGTGTCAGCAGATAAGTTGATCCTGACAATGTCCCAGGACAATGGTGACAGGTGATAGATCAGTCCCGATGTTCTGATGGTGTCCTGTTCCTGCAGTGTACATCAGTGAGATACACTATGTTATGTGACTGTGTGGTGTAGGAATGTAACTACACTCGTATATATACACTGAGGATCTGTTGACCCTGGCAAGCAGAAGATTGACTAGGCCTATTCCTTCAGTGGAAGGATGGAGCCACATACAGTGCCCAATGGTGCCAGAGTTGTGGGAGGAGTGTCTGGTTAATCAACTAGACAGGATCTATGTCAAAATTTTGATAGAAAGTTTTTGTAATGGGTTCCGGATTGGGTTTCATTATGGGTCAGTGTTGTGTCGCAGCACCATATCCAATGCAGTCAACTAGATGTGAGACCTGAGGTGATACGTGACTTCCTGGCCTTGGAGTTGGCAGCCGGAAGAGTACTGGGCCCACTGGGGCCTGATGTAGTAAAACAAGTGCAGGTGAACAGATTTGGGCTTGTTCCAAAGGGCCACCAGTCAGGCAAGTTGTGCATGATTGTGGATCTGTCATTTCAAGAGGTCTCAGCATGAATGATGGCATTGAGCCTGAGGTCTGTTCACTTCGCTATACTTCAGTTGATGAGGCTTGCAGGAGGGTGGTTGCCAAGGGTCATGGCACTGTTCTAGCCAAATTTGATGTACAAGGGGAGTTCAGAACAGCTCTAGTACACCCAGGGGATAGATGGTTGCTGGGTATGAGCTGGGAGGGACGTAACTATGTGGACAAGGTCCTCCCCTTTGGGCTTAGGTTAGCCCTAAGTTATACAATGCCGTGGCTGATGCATTGCTGTGGATCCTGGGGAACTTGGATGGAGTTGAGGGTCTTAGAGAACTTTCTTCTGTTTGGCTACACCAACTCAATCAGTGTGAATGTGCCTTACAGTTGGTGCTGGTTTGCTGTGATGCCCTGGGTGTGCCGGTGGCTCCCAGGAAGCAAGCACAACCCTGACTTAGAGTTGTTGGACACTCTGTCCATGACTGTGTGTCTGCCGCCAATGAAGCTAGAGTGACTCTGTAGGGAGAGTCAATGGTGGGAAAGTCAAAAATCTTGCATTAGAGGGAGTTGCTGTCGATCATCGGCCTATTACAGCATGCATGTTGTGCAATCAGATCAGGGATGTCTTTTTCTGTGGCACATGATTGAGCTCTCCAAGTGTGTCAAGGAGCTGTACCACCGGGTATGCTTAAATGAACTGACTTCAAATGGTGGGGCTACTTCTTGCCCATTTGGAATGGTGCATGCCCGATGAAGAGTCTGTGTCGAAGGACACCCCAGATTGTGCTGACGTCTGATTCCTCTAGCTCATCGGGCTGTGGGGTGTTCACATCAAGCGGCAGTTGGTTCCAGTTGCCGCTTCCGAATAGCTGGGATGGTGTGCATATCGCTGTCAAGGAGTTGCTACCTATTGTGCTGAGTGTCGCTGTCTGGGGCAACAAGTGGGAAGGCCTCTCTGTTTTCTGCCTCTGAGGTAACACCGCAGTGGTCTCCATTGTGAACACTGGACGATACAAAATGGACAAAGCCATGCATTTGATGAGGTGTCTGTCCTTCTTCCTAGCCAGGTGGGGGTGTCACTGGTGTGTAAACACATTCCAGGTGCTCGCAATAGCGCAGCAGATGCATTGTCATGTGGAAACTTTCCTTCCTTTCAGAGACTGGTAATCGATTCAGACAAAAGGCTAAGATCTTACCAGACCTGCTGTAGTGCCAAACTCCAGATTGGATGAAGGTGGTGATAGCTTTGTTCAGGCATTCTTTGTGAAGGGCCTTGTTCAGTCCACACAGAAGGTGTATGCCAGTGGCCAGAAGCTATTCCTGGATTTCTACGCCTCAGCTGGTCTGCGAACAGTGCCAGCAGATGAGGAAGTCCTGTGCAAGTTTGCCACCAAGTTGGCGAGTGAGAGGAGGAGGGACTGTGACATCGCACCATCAAGTCGTACATGGCAGGCATACGTCACTTCCATATCGAGGAGAGTCTTGCAGACCCATTCCTGCCAGCTCTCCCTTGCCTCCACTATGTCTTGAGGGGAGTGAAGAGGGCAGAAGGAGGAAAAGGTGATCCCAGGAGGGAGTGCCTTCCTATCACTCCACCGCTGCTTCACCAGATGAAGACGGTATGGGATCTCCAGGCTTCCAACCCTGATCATGTCATGCTGTGGGCTGCATGTGGCCTGGCCTTCTTTGGGTTTCTCCGAGCGGGAGAATTTATGGTGCTGTGCGACTCTGGCTTTGACCCTCAACCCACCTCTCTTGGGGCGACCTAGCAGTGAATGATCCAGCTAAGCCAATCGTCCTCAGTGTCCACCTCAAGGCATCCAAAACTGACCCTTTCAGAAAGGGTATTACTCTGTTTATTGGTAGTGTCTGGGACTGTTGACCAGCCCAGACATGGACAACTACATGAAATACATGAACACTTACATATCATCTTACACTTACTCAAAACAATTTGTCACCTTCCATTTATGTACATATGTTTTCTCCTACTCCCATCTCTCTTTAATGATATTCATGCTTAATGTTAACCCACAGCACAGTCATCTTTTCATTTCTGTTATAAGCCACAGGCAAGTTCTATTAAATTTTGTTGCTCACCTCTGACAGTCTAGAGACACAAGAAAATCTGTAGTTAGTGCTCGCTTTTGCCCTGCTACGCAAGACTGCAAGCTTCACGGCCAGCGGTTGCGGGTAGTTTTAGGGCGGAGCCTGTTAAGTGAGCTGCCTGGTCCTTCACGCCTTGTGCGAGAAGACCTCTGACGGTGCCGTAACCAAGCTTCCCACACGAAAGCCTGAGGCTACCTACACACGAGCCTCACAATCTACACACCCCCCCATTACAAGCCTCCACAACCAAGGCCCCGGGTACGGTCACTTTCATTGGTCCTTCGAGCCTTGGTTCGAATCGGCACTACTGCCTGCTAGACCACTACCATCTCTCTTATCGATCGTGCGGTCCTACTTTCGAGTTCAGTACAGTCCTTGTCGCTCGTAGCTAGACTATCACTTGTCGTACTTTGTTGTTTATTCAATTCCAACCTGTAACTTCGATTCTACTGCATCACTTCTGCTTCACTTCGACCTACCTACGTCTACTATGGCTCTACAATCATCCAAAGACTCGTTGCAGACTGATCTGGAACATCTGAAACGCCAGCGCGCATACAAGCGTGGCTTGGTGACTAAAACAGAACGCAAGATAAAGTCCCTTTTCGAGAGTCATCCTGACGACTGGGACCCGGTCGCAATCGATGACCTTTCAGATGCACTATCCTCAGCCGTCACGGCTCACGATGTATTCCAATCACAAATTGACGAATTGCTCTTGGCTGACGCTGCTGCTTACGACTTGGAGCAGTCCGAAGCCGAGAAACACTCTGAACTCCACTCCAGCCTGCGTCTCTCTCTCAAACGTGTGAGACAGCAGCAACAAGTATGGACTGGCAGCATCAGTTTGGTGGCCGATCTCGATCGTCTATCACTCATCACTGACAAGTCTACTGCACGTTTTGCCACAAAGCTTGAGAACTTCTCAACTAGTTGTCGTTCTCTATTCAACACTCCTCCTGCTTTGCAGTCACATCCTGCCCTCAAGGACAGAATCCAGACCTTTAAGAAGTCTATCGACGAGTTCACGAACGATATCGAATCCGCCGCATCTTCAGCTACATCATCGTCTATATCTACGTCTACTTCATCTACCGATTTACGACCACGAATGGCTCCACTGAACCTGGAGATCCCCAAGTACCACGGGGACCCTCTCCAGTGGGAGGCTTTTGAGCTAGAATTAGTCTCTCTGCTCAAACATCGTGCAGTGGGATTTTCCGACACTGACAAATACGCCATTATTCGTCAGGCTATTGTCCCTCCTCAGGGCAAAGCACTTGTTTCCGACCGCCTCAAGTCTGGGGCATCGGTGGACGACCTCATTCTGGACTTACGCAAGACATACGGGAGACCACAACTGGTCATTCCAATTCTTGTCCAGAAGATCGCAGAACCTCCCAGGACCGATCAGTCAGCTACAGCGCTCCGACGTTTTAAAGAGTCTGTGTTAGACACGTACAGGGCCCTGGACACGCATCTACACGGTGACCTTGGCCTCTTCCTTCCGCACTTCCTTCGCCCCTTCTTGGATGGGAAGTTGCGGGAGGATTGGGAGCGTCTGCTTTTTGAAAAGTTGCCTAATCCAACCATGAAGGACTTGGGTGACTTCATTGAGCAGAGGCTCCTCTGGGCAGATACTCAAGCCCGTCCGACACACTCCTCGAACAACAACTTATCGTCATCGTCTACGTCGTCGTCCTCCACTTCACATCCGACTTCATATCCGCCATCCTCACCTAAGAGGAAGAGTGCCCCACCAGCCAAGTGTGCTTCGTGCGGCGAAGCACACTGGCTGGGCAGGTGTCAAGCTTTTTCTGCTCTTGACACTGACAGCAGGAATCGCCTGGTGCGAGAGAAGCGTTTATGCCTTAACTGCCTTTCTCCCGCCCACGCTGTGCGGCAGTGCACCAACCAACACTCATGTCGCCACTGCAGCCAGAGACACCACACCCTCTTACATCGGGACACACGTCCTAACAATAGCACTCCAGCAGCTCCTCCCACGGCCCCTTCCACTGTGGCAGTAGTGGACACTCCCGTCCATGCAGAACCTGCTTCCGTGGCCCAAGGGTCAGGCAACTTCATTTGCACGGTAGTAGTCCGACTTCAGCACAATGGCAAGATCACGAAAGCCAGAGTGCTCCTGGATCATGGGAGTGGGGGAAGCTTCATGACGGAGGAGCTCGCTACACACCTAGGGTTACCCCGTCACCCACAAGACAGGATATTTGAAGGCTTCGGCCAAGGGACTATTCGCTCCAAACACAAGGTTTTCGTCCCTCTGGCTTCTACAACTTCCACGTTCTCTACCAACCCAATTGAATTTTCAATCTGTGCACACGCACTGACTACTTCACCTCCTTCAGATCGGGACTCCGTGAGGGACTTGGCTACACAACAAGGCCTCGTTCTGAGCGACCCTGAGATGGGGGGTAAGGTGGATATAATTCTCGGAGAAGAGCATCCATGGGACTTATGTGGTGAGGTCTCGAGGATCAATCGTCACCGTTTCATTGCGACAGAATTCGGGTACGGTGTCGTTGGTCCTCTGGCCTCCCGCGCTCAGGTCCTCACTTTGATTCCACAAGATACTAACCTTCATGATGTCCTCGCTCGTCTCTGGTCACTTGACCACGTACCAGAAGCTTCACAACTCACAGCCAATGAACAAAGAGCTGTCCAACACTTCAAAGACACGGTCATACTCAAAGACAACCGTGTCACAGTCGCGCTCCCCTTTAAGCAAGACCCTCCCAAGCTCGGAGACACAAAACGACAGGCACTGTCGAGATTCTTCCACAATGAGCGCTCCCTCAGAGCCAAAGGGAAACTCGAGGATTTCGACACTGCACTCCGTGAGTACATCGACCTCGGTCACGCCCACGTAGTGCCCCGGGATCAACTACAACCACTCACTCCTGTCTACTACATGCCGGTCCACGGGGTGTTTAAGGACACCTCGTCAACCACCAAGGTGCGACCAGTTTTTGATGCATCTGCCAAGTCTACTACGGGTGCATCTCTGAACGACTGCTTACTTGTGGGTCCGAACTTATACCCACAACTGGCGGACATTCTCCTTCAGTTCCGTCAATACCCAGTCGGACTCTCCGCGGACATCAGCAAGATGTTCCGTGAGATCCGACTGGCCCCTGATCAGCAAGACCTACATCGCTTTATCTTACGTCAACCTGATGGTCAAGTGGTTGATTGTAGGATGGAGCGTGTTACGTTCGGCGTCGCCTCCTCACCATTTTTGGCAACACAAACACTACGTTTCATTGCCGACCACTACGAATCTACGTTCCCACGAGCAGCCAAGCTGGTCAGAGCAGTCTTCTACGTAGATGATTTCGTCTCGGGTGCTGAAAGCATACAAGAAGCCGACAGCATCAGAGATGAACTCTGCGGTCTCCTTTCTAAGGCAGGAATGACGTTAAGAAAATGGAGGTCAAACTCCAAGGAGTTCCTTGACCACACTCCAGCCTGCCTTCGGGAAGTTGAGACCGCACCCCTCCAGCTCCATGAGTCAGCCAAAGCTCTTGGAGTACACTGGAATACAACCAACGACACTCTACACGTTTCTGTCCCTCCACTTCCTTCAGCCAACGTCAAAGTCACAAAACGTTTGGTGGCTTCAATTTCCGCCTCAGTGTTCGACATCATGGGGCTTTTCGCACCCACCACGATCATACCACGTACGATACTTCAGGACACTTGGAAACTTCACCTACCATGGGACAAAGAGCTACCTGACAACCTCAAACAGCTCTGGACTTCTTGGGTTGATGATCTTCCCAACATCCAGAGTCACGCTGTACCAAGACAATTTTTCTCATCAAAACAACCTCACGTATTCAAATCATTACACGGATTCTCGGATGCCTCCACAAAGGCATACGGAGCAGCTGTCTACTTCCGTGCAGTACTGCCAGATGGTTCCATCCAGACTACTCTCATCTCAGCAAAGGCAAGAGTTCTTCCCACAAAGCACACCACAGTTCCTCGTGCGGAGCTGCTGGGAGCTCATCTGCTGGCCAGGCTGCTAGCTCACGTTGGGAACCTTCTGGACATCTCTCACGAACATCTGTTCGCCTGGACAGACAGTGCAATTGTCTTGCACTGGTTGGCCAAAGACTCCACCCAACTTCGAGACAGATTCGTGGCTAACCGTGTACAAGCATGCCACGACCTCCTTCCTCACACCAGATGGAAGCACGTACGTACGGAGGACAACCCGGCTGATTTGGCAAGTCGGGGAGTTGCTGCTTCGGACTTAGTCCACTCCACTCTATGGTGGGCGGGTCCACAGTGGCTCTCCGAGGCGCCTGACAGCTGGCCAGCACTTCCAATATCACGACCTCCAGAAGCTGTACAAGTCTTATCCATTTCGCCTTCACTATCGATGGAAACTCCTCGACACGACTTCCTCAATGAACTCTGGCAACGTTTCTCCTCTCTACACACCTTGGAGAGAACGGTGGCTTGGATCTACCGCTTCTTCAATCGCATCAGACTCAAAATCTCACCTCCAGCAGAGATTCTCACGTCCAAAGAAATTTTCACTTCTCGAAACAAACTCATTCAATTGTCTCAGGAACAGGACTTTCCGGAAGTCTTTGTTTACATCAAACAAGACAAGACACTACCTAAACATCACGTCCTACACAAGTTCCTTCCAACACTTCATGACGGCACTTTACGCCTCAAGAGCAGAGTGCGAGATGCAACTTCTCCCACTTCACCCAAATTGCTAACGCCTCTTCATCCACATTCTCACTTCACTCGTTTACTACTCCACACTTCTCATCGCTCCTACCTACACCCTGGAGTCGCTGCCCTACAAAGCATCATAGCAGACAAGTTCTATGTCTCTGGACTTAGAAATATTCTGAAGAAGATCAGCAGAGCGTGTCCAGCCTGCCAACGGGCATACGCTCGGCCCCTTTCCCAACAGCTAGGGATGTTGCCTGCAGTACGCACCACTCCCTCTCCACCATTCATGAAAGTCGGCATCGATTTTGCTGGCCCTCTACAGATACGTCGCGGCTACACTCGCAAACCTCTCTTCGAGAAATGTTATGTGGCTGTGTTCGTTTGCATGGCTACCAAAGCCATTCACCTGGATCTATGCGCCTCCCTCTCCACGGAGGACTTCCTGGCTACCCTCACACGCTTCGTGTCAAGACGTGGCTGCCCCTCAGACATCTTTTCCGATAATGGCAGCAATTTCGTGGGGGCCCGGGAGGAAATCCGGGAGTTGGAGGCACTCCTCGGATCCAGGGAAACCAAGGAAGGAACATCACACTTCGCTCAAAGAAATGGAATATCATGGCACAACATCCCGCCCAGAGCACCACATTTTGGCGGCCTCTGGGAGGCAGCCGTTCGCACTATGAAGATGCTTCTCAAAAAGAATTTGTCACCACATACGCTCAGGTTCGACGAACTATACACCCTTCTAGCCGAGGCAGAGTCTATACTCAACTCGCGACCTCTCACACCCATCCTGGAAGACGAGTCAAACATTGGAGATGTCATCACAGCAGGCCATTTCCTGATAGGCCGCCCTCTCCGAGCTCTACCTGCACAAGAACCACCTTCAGGAAAGATTTCTACACTTCGCAGATGGCGATTAGTTTCAAAGATTAAACACGAACTATGGGAATCATGGTTAAAATTATACTTGGCTACTCAACATCAACGATACAAATGGACAAAGACACAACAGAATCTACAAGTTGGGGACCTAGTCTTTGTGAAGGACGAGGTCCTCAAAGTCAGACAATGGCCCTTAGCTCGCATCATCAAGACTTTTCCTGGCGATGACGGCCAGGTGAGAGCAGTTAGACTCCGTTGTCATGGCAAGGAATACACCCGCGCCATCCAACTACTAATACCATTCACGCCAGATTCTTCCCCATCGACAGACGATTCATCTACTCATCCAACTTGAACCTTCGATCAACTTTCGGCTCTTCACGCGACATCACCTCTTCACTTCTACAGGCCCGGGAGTCTGTCTGGGACTGTTGACCAGCCCAGACATGGACAACTACATGAAATACATGAACACTTACATATCATCTTACACTTACTCAAAACAATTTGTCACCTTCCATTTATGTACATATGTTTTCTCCTACTCCCATCTCTCTTTAATGATATTCATGCTTAATGTTAACCCACAGCACAGTCATCTTTTCATTTCTGTTATAAGCCACAGGCAAGTTCTATTAAATTTTGTTGCTCACCTCTGACAGTCTAGAGACACAAGAAAATCTGTAGTTAGTGCTCGCTTTTGCCCTGCTACGCAAGACTGCAAGCTTCACGGCCAGCGGTTGCGGGTAGTTTTAGGGCGGAGCCTGTTAAGTGAGCTGCCTGGTCCTTCACGCCTTGTGCGAGAAGACCTCTGACGGTGCCGTAACCAAGCTTCCCACACGAAAGCCTGAGGCTACCTACACACGAGCCTCACAATCTACACACCCCCCCATTACAAGCCTCCACAACCAAGGCCCCGGGTACGGTCACTTTCAGGTAGGGTTCCTTCCGATCTATGCCCAGTGTCTGCTATGTTAGCATACCTACTGGTGCGTGGCAAGCATGCTGGTCCAAGGATGGCAGACCTTTTACTCGGTTCATTCAAGCAGTGTGAGAGGACTTGATCAAAGCTGGTATCCAGGCCAATTGGTATGCTGGTCATAGTTTTCATATTGAGGCCACCACAGTTGCTGCCACCCGGAATATGGAGGACTTGATCATAAAGACATTGGGCTGATGGATAAGAGTCTGGCATACTTGGAGTATGTGAAAATTCCAAGACAGCAGCTGGTGAACTATTCAGTCATGCTCTGCTGGTATATGCGTGTGTGTGTGTATATGTGTGAGTGTGAGTGTGGGTACAGTTGACTCTTGTCAACTGCACTGCTTCCTCCTATCCAGCAATTTCATGGTGTTATACTTTCATCACTAATGGCATCAAATTTTGGTAACTATTGTTGAATTGGTACTAGTGGGATCAGTTATGTGCTGGTTTGGGGTGGGGGTCGTGTCTCCCTTGCAGTGGGATTAAAAGGGGCTTCCCCTGCCCCTTTAATTCCCCCAATTAGCACATGTTAATTGGGGGCGGGGTTCCTAGCGGCCACCCGTGCCAAACTACTTAGTAAATAGTGCTGTGGCATGGAGCAGTCATTAAGAGGACATGAGAGGTAAGTTGTAGATATTGGAGTAAGGGGGAGGGGGGCACCCAATGATGCATGGCATCATGCGCTCAGAGGGTGGAGATAGTTATGGCAGCAAAGGATGGGAGCCGTGGGATTAAGCAGAGGCTAAACTTGGATATCAGGACCCAGACTTCAAGGTATGCTCTCTGTGTAATAACTATATAAATTGTTTATAATAATTAAGACTAATTGAATGGACATAATTTACTTGAGTTGTTTTGTGATCTTACAAATTTCAGACAAAGACAAAGTATGATGCACCATGAATGGACATTCTGTTACTTTAATGGTGTTGATATATCAAATGAAAGGTTTATAGGTACTCTTCAGTAGATTTAATATAGTCAATTTAATTTCTAATTATTTTATCACTGATCAGTGTGATATTAGAAAAAAAAAGGAAAAAAAAAGAGAGGGAAACTGTAGTAGCTGCAGGTGGAATGAAGGTAAAAAGATAGTTCAGATTTGTCGAGTGTAAAAGGGTTCAAGGCTTTCTTTTGGTTTGCTTTTAAAATAGTATCTTCCACCTCCAGGAGTTTTATACAAGTAAATATTTAGTCCTGTGGGATATTTAGAAAGTTCAATCGTAGTTGTTTCCATAGTCATCTCTCCGATATGAATTTCCTCTTCAAATTGTACATTGCGGACTACAGCGAAGTAAATGACTGAGTTCACCAGGAACTCGGCCTGCCCTCCAACGTGAACCTGCTTACGCTGCATTAGGAGTTTATTATCCCTAAATATCCCCACGTCATACTTTCGTCCATTCCAAGAGCTGGGGATGGAGTTTTTTATCACAATCTCACCATTTTCGTTGAGGGGCAAGTCAGGAACTGGACATAAAACAAAACAAGAAGAAAGAGAATGGATCGACATGCAAAATTTTACCCACAATCTGAGTGTTTACATTAACTGAAACAACACCACATTAGAGCTGATAATTTGCTGTCTTTATTATTTTTAACACTACCATTAAAAAAATGCTGACATTATACATAATGTATACAGACTGAGATACAATATTTTCTCTGCTATTTGATCCGATAAATACATGTTTAGCTATATAATACATACATACCTTTCCTAAGTAAGGCTGTGTCATGGAATTCTTCTTGAATGATTTCCCAGGTGGTACCTGGCTCAGCATCAAGTGGTCCACAATAGCATGACATGGTTGATGAAGAGCCATAACTTGCTCCCACCTGCAGCTTCACTGGGTAGACAAAGTCTACTCCACCTTGACCTCGCAGAACCTGCCATGCCACATTGTAGTTACTAGGAGAGATATAGTTTTTAGAGTACACCATTACTTGGAAATCTACATCTCCGGTTTCGTTAAAGTACGAGATTAGAATATCCTTTGACACTGCTGAGATACTCATCGATTGTTTTAAAATATGTTAAATTTCACCAACCAAACTTTTATTTTCTGGAATGCTTATGTGCATGAAATTTGTATTATTAGTACTATATTATTATTGAAGACCAATTTCAGCATTCTATTGAATACATGTAGTAAAGAAGTGTTCTTTAAACAATATGTATTGTTCTAGAGGCCATTGGTTTACTAGAATCATTAATTATTTTGTAGTATGTTATCGCCAATTAAAGTTGGTTTTTTCCCATAAAAATTTTGCTCTATCACAGAATTATAGCTTATTTTTATTTTGCAAAGTCTAAACTTATTATACAATCAACTCTCTTAAGCAGCCTTCCCTTGTAATGAATGGGTAAAAGGCGCATAGCCAAAAATTAAGTTGGTGGCTGAATAATGTTATGTATATATAATTATGTGTATAATATATATATAATATTATATTAATATACTGGGATGCTACATTTGATAGCTTGAATTACTGGTGGTTTTAAAAAGGACTCAAGATGGAATACATCAAGCATGGTGCAAAAGTTTTAAGTTACTTTGAGTCTGATTTCTATTTATGATTGTCAAGGAGTCACAGTTAGCTTCAATGTTGCTCTGTTTGGCCATCATTCTATCTTTTTGGGAGCTGTGACTGACTGGTTGGTGATACTGTGTAAATTTAAGAGTACTATAACAGATGAATACCTGTATTGAATTTTCAAATACTACAATTTGGTATTCATATTGGAAGCACGTTATATTAACTTGGTATGTTTTTGTAAAGGAATATTTGTGCTGCAGTTTTTGCTGCAATTTTTACTACAGTTTGTATCAGGTAAGTAAAAAAGAAAAAAATTATATAATTGAGTAGCTATATTTTTTTTACCTCGGACTTTCAGTACCTGAATTGAGTTTGTTTTTATAACTGCTACTTAAATATGAATAAATTGAAAGATATTAGTGTGAAGTATTACAACCTTACTGGAGACACTGATTTTGATGTGATGGTTTATGCCAAAAATTATTCAAAGTATTTCCCATCATATGAACAAGTAGCATGGAGAATCCTCCGAGGGCAAGGCTGTGTTAATTTCGTTTATCCCTGTAAATTTCAAGTGGGAGCCAGGTATTTTTGCCAAAGCCAGATAGTGCGATGTGGACCAATAGATGCAGAGCCTGGTACCACATGGGAAGTAATTCATGAAAGTCCAACTGATACTCCAGTATTGAGACAAGGTAAATGTAAATAGTCAGATGAGTCTTGCTTTAGGGTAACTTGTGGATTAATTGATACGCATACATGTATATAAGGAGAAACCAACTTATAACATTTTACCTATGATCCTTAGTATCTGGTATTCCACTGAATGAGGATGGCACAGTAATTATAAGAAACACTATACCGTCTTCATGGCCTGGACGAAAATATGACTTTGCTCTTATCCGGAATCATTATCCATTACTGGTCAATGAGGACATCCATGTTGGAGATCAGGTTGCGTTCTTGGAGAAACCAGTGCTGTACTTTGCCATCACTAGAAATGTCAGTATGGAAGAAACTGTTCGTATTGGTGAAATCACTTCACATCAGGCAAGATTTGATCTCTCAAAATTCCCTAATGGTCTGCAAGTTTACTTGTCAAAGACTTCAGGAGGAGGTCGTTACATTTTTTCAACTTCAGCAAACATAAGCACTTGATACAGTGAAATGATAATATAAATATGCTACTTTTTCTCTTATGGTGATTATTTTAATTTTTTTTTATCATTGGTTTCTTATAGAGACAATTCCATAACTGTTGCTCAATTACTAATTTACTTTTATTAATTAAATTATTCAATTATACAAATTATCATTATAACAAAGAGAATTAAAAGTGATGAAATGTGATATGATGGGTGGATGAAGGACAAACTCTATGTACAAGAGAGCAGCCTAGTTAGCTAAAAGAAAAGAAAAGGGATATAAATGATAATAAAAAAGCTAAGTGTGAGAGGGGAGTGATACATTAACATAGTGACTGTGACATCTGGAGCAAGGACATAAACAACAAAATGTGCAGGAATTGTTTGAATCAAAGTGTGCAATAAATAGATCCCAAAATTTTTGCTTGAGAGAACGTTTAATAGAAGTGAAGGACAATGAAAGATCAATAGGTGAGAATGTATTTCATTTATATATATAGTACTTATTACATGAGTCAGAGTGTGATATGGCGAACTATTTCAAGGAGTAGGCTAATTTATTTTGCAAGTGAAAATAAAGCCAGAGAGTGAAATATCTAGCCATACCACTCTGACGAGTGTATGTAATAAGTGGTTTATTCTATTCTACATACCCTCACTGAAGCAGTTTGTTGGTAACTCACAAAGTTGGCGGTATAAATCTCTAGGGGCTCCCCACATACCCTCAGCTGATGTAGGCTCCACTAGAGAGTAAAAGGTAGCTGTAAAAACCCTGAAAACTGGTATACCAGGCCCTGTTGCTATAACTACTAGGGTAATGAGCTTGCAATACAGCCATGAGATAACACTATGTGATAACATGAGTTTTCAGGTTCAAGTACCTAAAGATAACATTGTGAAGATATCTAGCTTGGAATATATATATATATAATATATATCATGAAAGGAATATAAACTTATATAAGGGTAGTATAATATGGTTAATTTATCTTGTTGTGGGTCATAAATATTCCGCTGAAGTACCAAATTACTTGATCTTGCTTTGAAAAAGCAAAGTAAAAATCTATAGCTTCTGCTACTGCCATTACTAGATGACTATAGATGATAACAACTGCAACACATCCTTTTAGTTACTCCTATAGTTTTTGTTAAGTAGAGCTTGGCCTAAAAATACTATATTATTTGTCCATTTTGTGTTGTAGTGCTCAAAAATGTCAAAACTCTAGCACTTGATTGTGAAGCTTTACTATGTGAAGAAGACCTTCTTTAATCTAGTACATTTTTCATTGACATAGAATACTAGTGCCAAATTTTCCAACAATAATAATCCACTACATATTTAGTATTCCTATTCAAAACAATATTGTAAAATGAGTGAACTGAAGACTAAGTGTTGGTGGTTTCATTGGAGCCAATATTGTTAATTTAACTTTTCTACTTACTAAGGTCAGTTGAATGAATTAATGCATGTTCATTTTAATCATTTCATGAAATACTTCATAATAGCTAATTTATTGTAAGCTGGTTTGGATCAATAGCAGCATTAAACTAGTTGGACTTGTTATATCATGGATCTCATGAAAGATGTCCCTATAAAATATCACAACCAAACTGGTGACATTGATTTTGATGTGATGGTATTTGCCAAGAACAATTTGAAGAACTTTCCTTCGGATAAGCAAATAGCATGGAAAATATTACGAGGACAAAAAAGTGTGAAATTCTTCTATCCCTCTCAATTGCAAGTTGGAGCAAGGTATTTCCCCGATGGTCAAGTAGTGCGGTGTGGACCAAAAAATGCTGGGCTTGGTACCACCTGGGAAATAGTGCAGGAGAGGCCTACAGACACTCCCATATTTAGACAAGGTAATAAATTAAAAACAGATGAAGGTATGCCAGTACAAAGGTTTAGCATACTGGCATTCTCAACTGAATATTAGAATAGTAACCGTAATTGTAGACTTAAAAATATACTTTAGCTCTCTTACCAGTACTTGAGAGGCAAGTATCTAATTTCTTCATTTCAATTCTCTTGAATATGAATTAACACTCTCTATATTGCATTCTATTAATGCTTGGTACGCTATGCCATTTATAGCTATTTATCATTTTATGTATTTAATGTATAGTAACAGGAGTCCCTCTTAACGAAGATGGCACTGTTATAATAAAAAACACTGTACCATCTGCTTGGGCTGGAAGGAAATATGACTGTGCAGTTTTGCGTGATTATTCTGCATTTTTAGTCACCGAGAGTGTTCATGTGGGTAACCATGCAGCTTTTCTAGTGAAGCCTATCCTTTATTTTGCTGTCACTCGAAATGTTGCTGTAGAAGAAACTGTTCATATTGGTGAAATTACTTCTTACCAGGCCAAGTTTGATCTCTCAGAGTACCCTGGTGGCTTGAATATCTACTTAAGAAAGACATCAGGTGGTGGTCGCTATACGTTTACTGCATCGAGATAGGATGACTGACAATGTACAGGCAGATAATTTTAAGCTATTGGGTGTACTTTTGCAAGTCAAGTTATTGTCATCCTTCTATACACATCATTATATTCATACATTGTATACATGATATATTGTTGTGCATGATATCAAATTCCTAACAACCACCATCAAAATTATCAATTATATTTACATTAGAAGTCGTCTCTTCTCTCTCCACAGGCTCTGGTAGCCAAATGGCTAGCAACTTTTCTAATCTTTGTACTTTGCTAAGGGGTACTGCAAAGACATAATTATATATAGAGTGCTCAGGGTGATTGAGAAATGACTCCACTAAAGCCACACAGGGAACAAAATTATACCTGATCTTTTCATAGTGGTGTGATGTTAATATACATATGTATAATAATTCTTGAGGACATTGTTTAGCTTCACTAAAAATGACTACTATTTACATACTAATGGTAGCCATTGTAATAATGAAATGGTTGAGATGAATGTTCCTCAAAAATAAATTTTATGACTAGTGGCAGAATACAATTGCCACAAAGAAATTTGATGCAAAAAAATGAGTATCTCATTTTAATTAGCCTGCTCTTGAAATATTTCGCCTACTCTTGAAATATTTTGCCATATCACACTCTGACTCATGTAAAAGTACTATATATCATGAAGGGAATATAAACTTATATAAGGGTAGTATATGGTTAATTTATCTTGTTGTGGGGCATAAGTATTCCTCTAAAGTACCAAATTACTTGATCTTGTTTTGAAAAAGCAAAGTAAAAATCTTTGGCTGCTGCTACTGCCATTACTAGATGACTAGATGATAACAACTGCAGCACATCCTTTTAGTTACTCCTATAGTTTTTGTTAAGTAGAGCTTGCCTAAAAATATTATATTATTTGTCCATTTTGTGTTTGACATTAAGGTTATAGCTAGTGCTCAAAAAATGTCAAACTCTAGCACTCGATTGTGAAGTTTCTAGCATTGTTGTCTGTGTGTACATTACTATGTGAAGAAGACCTTCTTTAATCTAGTACATTTTTCATTGACATAGAATACTAATGCCAAATTTTCCAACAATAATAATCCACTAACATCTTTAGTATTCCTATTCAAAACAATATTGTAAAATGAGTGAACTGAAGACACTGATAAGTAAGTGTTAGTAGTTTCATTGGAGCCAATTGTTAATTTAACTTTTCTACTTACTAAGGTTAGTTGAATGAATTAATGCATGTGCCTTTTAATCATTTCATGAAATACTTCATAATAGCTAATTTATTGTAAGCTGGTTTGGTTATGGAATGCAGATTCATGTCTAAGCTTATTTTATTTTAATTTTATTATTTTTAAGGATAATTGTTAGAATTGCAACATAAAGTGCTCTTCTGGAATTTGTACAGAAGTACACCCTTGCTTGTGACAATAGCAGCATTGAACTAGCTGGACTTGTTGTATCATGGATCTCATGAAAGATGTCCCTATACAGTATCACAACCAAACTGGTGACATTGATTTTGATGTGATGGTGTTTGCCAAGAACCATTTGAAGAACTTTCCTTCGGATAAGCATATAGCAGCATGGAAAATATTACGAGGACAAAAAAGTGTGAAATTCTTCTATCCCTGTCAATTGCAAGTTGGAGCAAGGTATTACCCCGATGGTCAACTAGTGCGGTGTGGACCAAAAAATGCTGGGCTTGGTACCACCTGGGAAATAGTGCAGGAGAGACCTACAGACACTCCCATATTTAGACAAGGTAATAAATTAAAAACAGATGAAGGTATATTGAATGTAGACTGATGCCAGTACAAAGGTTTAGCATATTGGTATTCTCAACTAAATATAAGAATAGTAACCGTAATTGTATACTTAAAAATATCCTTTGGCTCTCTTGCCAGTGTTACTTGAGAGGCAAGTATCTAAATATTAATTAACACTCTCTATATTGCATTCTTTTAATGCTTGGTACGCTATGCCATTTATAGCTATTTATCATTTTATGTATTTAATGTATAGTAACAGGAGTCCCTCTTAACGAAGATGGCACTGTTATAATAAAAAAACACTGTACCATCTGCTTGGGCTGGAAGGAAATATGACTGTGCAGTTTTGCGTGATTATTCTGCATTTTTAATCACTAAGAGAGTTCATGTGGGTAACCATGCAGCTTTTCTAGTGAAGCCTATCCTGTATTTTGCTGTCACTCGAAATGTTGCTGTAGAAGAAGCTGTTCGTATTGGTGAAATTACTTCTTACCAGGCCAAGTTTGATCTCTCAGAGTACCCTGGTGGCTTGAATATCTACTTAAGAAAGACATCAGGTGGTGGTCGCTATACGTTTACTGCATCGAGATAGGATGACTGACAATATACAGGCAGATAATTTTAAGCTATTGGGTGTACTTTTGCAAGTCAAGTTATTGTCATCCTCCTTCTATACACATCATTATATTCATACATTGTATACATGATATATTGTTGTGCATGATATCAAATTCCTAACAACCACCATCAAAATTATCAATTATATTTACATTAGAAGTCGTCTCTTCTCTCTCCACAGGCTCTGGTAGCCAAATGGCTAGCAACTTTTCTAATCTTTGTACTTTGCTAAGGGGTACTGCAAAGACATAATTATAGAGTGCTCAGGGTGATTGAGAAATGACTCCACTAAAGCCACACAGGGAACAAAATTATACCTGATCTTTTCATAGTGGTGTGACGCTAATATACATATGTATAATACTTCTTGAGGACATTGTTTAGCTTCACTAAAAATGACTACCATTTACATACTAATGGTAGCCATTGTAAAAAATGAAATCGTTAAGATACAGATGTTTCTTAAAAATAATGACCAGTGGCAGAATACAATTTTCCCACAGAAATTTTAATTTTAATTAGTGTGCAGTACCTAAAAAAGAATTAACTTGCAAGATACTAATAAATCAAATACATAGCATGCTACTACTGTTCAACAATAGATTCAACCAAAATTTTCATGCTGCTGTTGCTCTTATTATTGCGTATTATGTGTTGAATATTGTTTTGTTAAACCATGTACATTAATAATAGTCAATAGAACAATAAATAGTATTGGATATGTAGTTGAAAAATAATTTGAAGAAAAAATAAAATTTGAATTTATATGTAGATTTAGTATTGGAGTTCTGACATTCAAGACATGTTTTGTGATAATTGCAGATGATTTGAATTTGATAACTGTGAGCAAAATAACAGAATGCATTTTTATGATTAAATATAGCTACACTGGAATCTTGCATTCCAAAAAATTGGAGTGATAATTTGGTTCCAGAATTTCGAAAGATAGAAATTCGTTCGAAAATTCATCATAGAAGTGATTCACTCTTCCTGTTTAAGCTGTTGAATTGGCTATCTGGTTGAATAGAACTTCCCAATGACCTCTCGAGAATGGACTTGGGAGGTTCGTCATCCACACTTTCAGTTTCATTGTTGTTTGATTGGTTATCATTGTCAATCTGAATGGGTTCGTTGATTACCTCGATAGATTCCTTTTGGCTCTGATTGATACGGACTTCTTTGGAGGAGATGGAGAGCGGGGTCTTGTGTAATGAGTACTGGTTCATTGGTGCTGTGCTGGGACCTTCTATGTTGATTATGATTCCTCCACGTGGAGCAGGGCTTTCTCGGCTTTTAATGCTGATATAATCATGATCCGTGAGACCGCGTACTACCACATGATGAGTTGGTGACTCTTGAGTGGAGCGATCACTGAGCCCTACAGATAATATCATTATTATTATTATTATTATTATTATTGTTGTTGTTATTATTATTATTATTATTGCAGGGGACGGGTGAATAAGCTTCTTTTTTTTTGCAAGACAACATCCCAGTTCATAAGTGTGTCTGGACGGTAACCGAACAAAAATGCAATTATTACCTATTGTGCCAACTACCCCTTTACTAATGAACAGATTCTACAACACGCTGTGGCCGCATGATTTGCCAAGATGCCTGACAATAAAGTTGTGCTTCTATTGAATTAGCTTGTGGTTTTGTCTAAAGAGTAAAATCATGTTCCTGTGACGTTGAGGATGTATAGACTAGGACACGATCATATTTAGTATGGGAGGAGAACTGAGAATTTGAACTGGCACTCGGGGCAACAGACTTGGCTTAAGCAAACATCCCATGCTTGGTAAGGAATTTGCTGTTCATTGCTTGTTTGCTCTTGGGCCTTGCCCGAAAGACGACATGCCAACATGCTTACGGACTTTACACTTTAGCATGTTGAAGTTGTCATGACGATTGCAGCAAAAGCAGCAAAACATAAACAACTATTGCTGGAGCCTTTGAGCTATGTGTGGCCATTTCAGTTTTGAAGTGCATAGATTTGCTTCCTATTGTGTAAAGCACGTGAGAATATAGTCTTAAAATATGTGGGAAAGTTCTATTTAGAAACACTTGTGCCAGAGAATGGCAGAGCACATAATTGAATCTCTTTGAAGCGGGAGAAACACTATTATTTCTATTGGCACTGTGAGTCATTAAACCATTCTGTCATTACACTAATTATAAGTTAACACGATTTTTTAAAATGTTAAAATAAATGAATTTGACTATAGTTTTCTTCGACCAAGCCATCCCATCCTCTCCCAATTCCTCTTCCTTCTACCACCCTCCCACCCTTATCCTGCTTCCCTCTCCCTCCCCCTGCCTCCTTCCCACCCCACCCCCACTCACTCAAAAATAAATAAATAAAAAAACCCAAAAGGAAATTAGCTAACGGAAGATGCACAAACATCAACTGGAGTTATTTTTTGCACTCCTGATAACAATATTTACTTATGGGATCATAAAGAATTTGGGAGTAGCTGGTCGGTTTTAATTTCATAGACACAACTCCTTTGTTCGTTAGCTTTATTTCTTTGAATCAAAGATCTAGGTGTGCCCGTAAAGAGCTTGCTTGGTTACAGCATTGGAACGTGATTGTTTTGAAAAACCAGCTGCTTTGAGCACAACCCACTCAATAAACTCTGCTAGGCCCACTTAGAGCTCTAGGTGTTAAGGACAGCAAAGACTGATTAAAAAGAAAAAAAAAGATGTTGAGGGTGACTAATATGAAGCTAGAAAGGCACTAATGGGTTTGATACCTCAGCAATGTGAAACAGAGAAGCTGTACTATGCCAAAACATTTGGTAGGTATTCACATGGAGGAAAAAAAAAATTTTTTTTAATTATCGTCTTTGTCCTAATTTCACATTTATGATTTATAATAGTGATGTATGCTGCAAGTTAGATTAAGGACTGCCAAGAATGAAGAATCATTAAATGAATTATTTTTGAATCATAACAAAGTTAAAACCTTCCACTGCCAATATTTGCACACTAATGTCTTGCACTCATTGATGGTACTAGCTTTTGTACTGAAACCATTGCCACCGTCATCTCAGTGTTCTGCTACACAGTTACTGAACCAATAATCCCACCTTCCGGAAGGCATCCTGAATCACATCTCCTAAGTTACGTACTAAAACGTGCCAACACACTTTCACAGCTTCTCCAAGCATTGCGTCCACTGCTCCCACTCAACTTTATGTTAGTCACTGTTCCCCTTCCTCAGCTGTTGACAACTGCCCACATATGGACATTGAAGGGCTTTTCAGACAACCTCTTGTGGTTTCACCACTGACCAAAGCCACTTTGTGGTTTGTTTAGATCATTCATTTTAATCAAACTTTCTCTCTCTCTCTCTCTCTCTCTTAATTGTATTCATTTTTTTAATATGCCCACACAGCAGAAGCCATGCCAAGCTCTGCTGTTGTAATATTTACTATCAATGCCATAAAATCTAATGTTTGGGGCTCTGGATTCATTGGTGAGTAAATGAGACTACCGTGTCAACTATTTTTGGACGTTTCGACTGGTTTTACGTATTTCCCTGGAAGAGCCAAGCCCAATTGTATTTTCATAAAAATAATGCCAGGAAATTAACAAGTTTACCCACATTCTAATTTAAAGGCCTTGGATGTTGAAAAGCTCAAGTTAAGGACTATTGTTAGGTACCTAGAATTATACTGAAACACAGTGTTGTTGTTGTTGTTGTGTGTGTGTGTGTGTGTGTGTGTATGTGTGTGTGTGCAATTTATCCTCACCTCCAATGGAATGGGTCCTGTGGTTGTTTTTCCTGCAATATCCACTCTTGAGTGTCATGCATACAATCATGGCAATGATGAGAGTGAGGAGGATGATGACGCCAAGCAAAGTCCCCACAACTCCGACAAATATTGTACCCGATACCGAGAATTCTCCGATGCTGGAGGGCTTGTTGCCTAAGCAAAGAGATATGAATATCAATTATATATATTGACACCGTATCAATATTCCAAGAATGCATGGACTGTTTCACTTCATTAATATGATACTAAATATCATACACAACCTTAAGTAATTATTGTTTTTGTTTTGTTTTTTGTTTTTCGTACTATAGGAGGCCTCTTTAAAAAAAATACCATCTTTTACTAAATTCACTTCATCTGTCTGGTTGGAATGTGATGAGTCAAAGACAGGACACAGTCAACCAGAGAATGGCAGCTCAAGCCACGGCAGCACAATTCACACGCGATTATGCATTCAGCATTTGAACACACAATGGTTAATAGCTCACTGTGGCACCATCCCAGCATGATGAAGTAGGTCATTCTATTAGTACTCAGCACTATTGCGCATTTCCTTTTATAGAATTTCCCTACTGAATTGTCCTATCTATGAGCTGCATGCCAATATTATCTGTTAGCTGGAAATGGTCATCTCTGCATTTCTTTCTATTGTTTAATTCTGTTGGCTGACCGAATCTCCAAGAACGAGATGTGGTTTGACAAATTAGGGAATAGATACATCCTACATTGGGAGTGGCCTTCAACCGTTCATTAAATACTTATGCTATAGTTGGCCTAGCTCTAGCCTTTACACAGGCTTGTGTACTCTACTCCTTATTTTTATTAAGATCTGTATCATACAATAATAGTTTCTGGCAACTTGCACAAGTTAGGAATAATACTAGAGTTTAATATACACACCTGCAGTATCAGGAGCTGAGGAACTTATTTCTTGTGTTGTATCTAAAGGGGAAAAAAAACATAATTAGCACATTGCCAATAAATATAACTTATTTTATTTTCACCTATTTTTATTTATTTATTTATTTTTGTTAACAGTAATTTAATCTTTTACCTAATATTTCCTCAGAACAGTCCACTCCGGAATATCCTTCCTTGCATTCACAGGTGCCAGTGGGAGTACAAGCACCTCCATTCAGACATCCATTAGGCGCACAATCTGCAGATACAGGTGTGAAGAATGCATGGCATTAAATTATGTGTACAACACAGCATGACAAAACATATTATGCAAGACAGAGTGATAATCATCAGCTATGAAAGTGATGCGGCACCTCTTGCACATGCACACGCACACTGTTTGAACATGCATGCTGAATCGGCTATTTTGTGCTGCCTGACAAGAAAGGCAGGGTGTAGTCTAGGTTTTATCACAACAGACTACACATTACTATTATGGGGGAACTGTTTTGCCAGCCCCTGAAGTAGATTACAAGAGTGTGGGGTATATATTATGACTACGGGCAACTAAAAGTATTGGCAGCAAGTAAATTTGATGTTGTCAGACTATTTGCACACATACTGTGCTTATTGCAATGTGTGGGGGGTATTCCATGTGGGCCTGGCATAACAGAAGCCATTGATAATAAGCATCCCATGTAAGAGATTCCTTCCTTGTAAAATTTAACTTATAATATTAAATAAGAGATTTCACCAGTGTCTAAGTTCGTGTATGGGTTCATTCCCCGCCCCCTCCCTCTCCCCACCTTCCTTCATTCCCAGCCCCCTCCCTCTCCCCACCTTCGCATTCTTCCCTTCTTCATACTGGCACCTAATTCACTGAGCTACTAGAGCTCCAGAGCTGTCAAGCTAATAGCCTTTCAATTAGCGACAGAGTCAGGTAATGCCCTGAATACAGGTTGCCAAGCAAATGGCACTTGTATCTATTGGTAGCTTGAAAAATGACAGAACACCCTGTAGGAACACATTGCAAGGAGTACTTGCCAATTGCACTTTATCACTGCAAGCTGTTAGCGGCTCAATCTTTCATATATACATCGTTTAATAATGGGAACTGGAGAAGTAGCCATTCTGTGGCTACAGTGTCCATCATAAACTGAATAAAGGTTGATTACAATGATTATTGTTAAAAAAAAAGAAAAGAAAAAAAAAAGAATATGACCCTCTTTCATTTTCCTGGCCAGACAAAAATATACAGCAATGTTATTGTTCACTTACTGTTTGCGAGACATAGACTGGGGTTCACACCAGTAGGACATACACAGGAGTAGCCCCTGGAATTATCACTCAATAAGCACATTCCCTGCTGACCACACTGGACGTTCATACATGGATCTAATAAACACAATCATAATCATAATTCACAATCACAATAAATCACAATCACACAAACAATAACAACAACAATAACAATAAAAGTAATAAAGATAATAAACAAATATATAAATAAAACAAGCCCCTAGCATGTAATAGACTTACAAAACGTATTAATTAGAGGATCATAAATACAGAAAATGCGTGACCATCTTACTTTCTGATTCAGGAACCGGTTGGCGATCAATGTTCAGTACACGGACTGTGGTGGGGTCCCTATTGAACGTCCTCAAGATTTCTCCCCTCTCCTCGGTAGTGTTAGCTGATGAGATTTTGCGTACGTCGTCACCTCTCCAGTCACTGAAGTAAAACTCTCCGTTGAAGAATTCCAGATTGAATCCATGCGAAGTGCTGAAGTGCCTGCTGAGATTTACATGGACTCTCATCTGGGTCCCGTCGGCCTTGACGCTTCCAATGATGTCTCTTCCCGCATCTATCCAAAATAATGTCTGAGTTTTGTAATCATAAGTTAATCCGTTGGGAAACTGCACGCTCGGGGCAGTGACGATTATTGTGGACTGGGTACCGTCCATTGACATGCGCACGATCTTGGCAGTAGTCTCATTGTAGTCTGACCAGAAGAGCCATCTGATAAAAAAAAAAAACAGCAAAACTTTAAAAAAAATTGTGGCATAAACAATGCTTGATGGGAATTTTTTAGTTAACGATTTTTTTTGGCAATGGGAGAAGCAGAGCGAGCTTGTCAAAACATTATGTTGCATAGCTACCCTCCAAGTTTATGCAGCAACATCTCACTTTGTTTCAATTTCAATTCACTATAAATTTCCCAGTTTGTTTCATGTCGGACGAACAAAGTTCAGCAAGCTGTAATTCTTTATAGTTATCATGTTCGATACTGCTGAAATGCACACAGAGCACTCAATCACAGCGCTGTGCATATGCTACCCTCCCAGCATCCTCGGAGCCCCCTTGTTATGTTCCATCTCGTTATGTTCGACAAGGTCGAGTCTCACTCAGAACATCATACCTATATGTCTAGAACTAACAACACTGATCTAGTTTGGCAGTTGTTTGCTCTGTGTTGCCGTGGTTTGCTTAATTTTGGGTGTTCCCTGTTCCTATAGGTGCAGGAGGACCAAGAGGAGGGAGGAGTGTAGCTGGGGAAAGTAATGTAATTTGTACAAGTCTGGGAGATGAGATAACATGGTTTTCCTCACTCTAAAATGATTATTTACATGGTGCTAAGGGTCAGGTGGATGTCAACATGAGGGCACAGCTGCAAAACAGTCAAGCCAAGCAGAAATTCCATGTGTTATTTTGACTACTTAAATGGCACCACCCTCTAATTAAATGTATCAAAATATTATTTCTTTTTTCTTGTATGTATATTTTTTTCACAATAAAATTAATATTTGAATTACTTACCCATTTAAAGGATCGACCACAATTCCTCTGGCTTGTGTTCCATCATTATAGGTGTCTAATAGCTTCCTCTGCTTAGTGTTTATGTCCATTACTTCGATGGTAGAGTTTTCTCCAGAGCTTCCAGAAGTGGTCCAATAAAGCTTCTGATTCACCCAATCCCAGGCAACTCCATCTAAAAAATTGGGACAATTTAATTCATAGTACTTATTGACAGCAATATTTCTGACATTATGATCAGATTGGCAGGCTGAATCCATATGATTGTGGTGATTACGATTATGATTAATATAAACTTGCCTTGACTAGTAATGTTTTCTAGTAGTGTCTGAATTTGTGTAACGGAGTCTCCTTCCAGCTTTGCACTGTGCAATGTTTTTGCAGCCACATCAGAATAAAACAGACGATTAGACCTGGAAGAAAATATTTCACGCATTATCCGATGCTCAACACTATGCATCAGTCAATTTATACTAACCGTATGTCCACATCCAGTCCAACTATGTTCATTTTCGTTGAACTTTTCAAAACTCTATAATTTCCACCGAGTTCAAGTCTGCTAATATTTGTTCTCAGTCCAAAAAGTAGATTGGCTAAAACAAACAGACAAAGATGCTATGATTTAAAACATTTAATTAAGCTTATTTCCAACATGCTGTTCAGAATTATTCCATAGGTTAATGTCTTAAATCTCTGTAATTCATCTCAAGCATAAGCTTGAAGTATGTCTTATTGCAATTTTAGTCATAGAGGAAGTAAGTACTCTATGTTGCATTCAATAGATACCACACTAATACAACAGCCATTCTAGAGCAGTACACAAGAATGTGAGCAATGTGTGCTGGTTTGAATTCAGACTTAGTGCAGATAGAGACTATTATAGAACTAACAAGAGCTTACTTACCTGGGTCTGTTTGTGCCTGTGCTCCAATGGTTGAGAGAAGAATAGGAAGAAGAATAAACAGGCAAGAACTTGAGCATCGGACGGCCATTTCTGTGCGATATATGTACACTAGTTCTTCAGCAATAGATTGGTGAAAGCTTCAGTCAATGCAACAGAAGTAGTTGGCTTTTGCAATATGTTGGCGACAAGATTCTGTTTCCTTTATATACCTAGTTTCCAAATGGGTGTGACATCTTGTGGCTTTCAAACACACAACTTTGGCAGGATGCCCAGTGTCCCTAGCTTATAAGGCAAAAACATTGTCAATATGCTACCGGACTATCAGACAATACATACTCCAGTATTTAGAGCAAGTAGACTTCTCTAAAGGAAGTCTTGCATTGGCTTGAGAAATCAGGCCAGCATTACAACCAACCAGATAAATGCAGTGGCTACAATATGTGATTTCATTATGACAACTTTCGGGATGTGCTACGGTTACGTTACCAGGGTAGATCTTGTATTTGTTTTAGAAATGTAGAAAGGGAAATACTGCAAAAGCCCGTACTGATATTGCTCAGCATGACGAGCATTCGGGGACGTTATCATGCATGTAATATATTAGTATAGCAATAGACCATTGCGTCAATTATTTTGATGGCAGTCCCGATAAATGACAAGAAATGAACTACTGATTCAGTTGTTTAGAGGCACATTATGAAACTGTTGATGATATCTGGAAATTAGGACTTTGGTTGTTGATCAGAGCTTTGGTACTGAAGAAGCATAGATAACTTCGTTGCATAATATTTACTGATTTGATTTGAGATACCAGCTGGGTAGGTTTTTCTAAACTCAAAACTCACAAAGTCAATCAATCAAAAGGAATTAAATTAAAAGTTGGGGAAATTGGACCAGCCATTTGGGCTAGTTCCTGCAGTTTATAATGTGACATTTAAGTTAACAATGTAGAGAGGAAAAAAAATCATTGCTTCCAGTCATACCAACAAAATCTCACGCTATGCATAGGATGCAGTGCTACATTTTACCTATTTTGGACAAATACCCACACTAGTTCTTAGAGTTCTTCCTGTATTCTAATCATTTTAATTTCCTGATATTATTGTCAACAGGGCATACTGTAGCTACGAAAAATTAAATTTATTATATTTTCTAGAATTTCCAGAAATTCTTTGGTAAAGCAAGAATTATACACACAGTCCAGTAGAAGCCATCTTGTTCAAACTCTTCTATAAACTACCGTTCTGAACGGTTCACCACCAGCAATGTCACCAACACAACATTTACAAAAGCGAAAGAAGACTAAATATTTTCCCCCCTTACTTCTAAAACTCCAGCAGCAGCAGCACCATCAGCTAGTTATTAACGCCGCTGTAAGCTAACTTCCTCCGGCCGGGCCCAGCGACTCAACCAAGTTAGCGAGCAGCCGTTTTCGTGCCCACAGAGCCGCCGCCCAGCGTGTCGCGCCCAGGGCGCGCGGTGTTACTTCTTCGAAATGATAGCGGAGGTTGCAAAATTCAAATCCAAAAGCTGAATCTTTGTTTTACTTATGAAAAAATTGTATTATTTATTCCAAGTGTTAAAACACTCCTATATTAATTCTAAAACTATTCTTTAAAGCTCAGTGTGTTACAGTCGAGCCTAGTGTACTCACAGCTGGTCCAGACAAACTAGTCATTGTATTTAAATGAAAGTAAAAAGCTTCCAGTAACTACCTTCAAATGCTGTTAGAAAAATGTTTAATCAATGTAAGGGTACAAAAAAAATGTTATAGCCAGCACTTTGATTTACTAGATAATACTTTCGCTGGTGGATTAGTAATACCACTCTTAAATATGTCACGATAACATCAATATTTTAATATAATTCATACATTCAATACTTCAAAGTTTCAGTTATGTATTCTGTACAGCTATAGTGTTCAATCAATGATTAACAATAAGATTGTTTAATTGTCTTTTGCTGATTACAGTGTTTTGGGCAATAAATTTGTATTTGCCTCCTCCAGGCTGTTCAACCAGGCTGACTTCCATGCCATTGGGAAACTTGGTTAGATCAAAGACATCAATATGAGTCATCAGCTCAAATGTAGTGAACTTTTCTCCAGTGTCAAAGTTGCGAGTCACAGCGAAGTACAACATAGGGTTTATTGTGATGGTAACCTTGTCACCTACATGTATGTCATTTTGAATCATGAAGAGCTTGTTATTCTTGTAAATGCCGACATTAAATTTCCTCCCACTCCAAGTGTGTGGAACGGAGTTTACGATGACAATGCTGCTGTCTTCATTTTGTGCAACTCCAGTTACTTCAAAGGAAAAATAGCAACAATAACAATGACAACAAAAACAATGAAGAAAAATATTACCTTCCTTAAGTTCAGCAGTGTCTGCGGAGTTGTTTTGTACAATTTCCCATGTTGAACCTTGATAGGTACAGAATGGACCAGCCGTCACTTGCTGGTCGGCATGAGTGTATGAGGCCCCAACTTGTATATCCAGTGGATATATAAATGACACACTGCTCTGCCCACGCAAAACTTGCCAAGCAACATAGGGAGAGGACACAATGTGAGAAGTCTGACGGCTTGCGAAAACAATAACCTCAAAATCGACACAGTTGGTCTTGTTGTGGTAGATGATAGGGACACTAGACTTGAGCGCTGGAGCTGGGGGTTTGTAACAAGTTCCATGTACTGCGTTTCTTCGACAACTACCACACTGGTCTTCCATCTCAGAAGATAGTTACAAATGAATTGTTTAAACACTCAAGCTTTAATATTTATGATAACTTGACAACAATTGATAAAATCCCTTCTATAGAGATAGCCTTCAATGATCAAAAGAGGTCTTTTGTGTGTTGCATACATGCTTTCTAGTACTCATATTCTTTTCATCAATTTGTTGTGCTGAATGGAAGTTTCTATTCACTTTTTTTTTAATAATTGTATACATTATAAGGTATGTCTGTATTCTCTTTGAATCAATACTTGCATTTGTATTAAAATTCTCCACTCAGACAGCTACTGATGTTAACAAAAGCAATGTGAGTGGTATAATAATAGTCAACAACAATAGAAATTATAACAACATCAATGAAAAATACGTAAATAAATAACAAATAAATCAAACAGACCAAAACATAAAACAAAATGAATGAATAAAAAAAAGGAAAAGTTAAATAATTAAATGGAAAATAAGTAATTAATAAATAATTAAATAGTATAAACAACTAACTTAAAACAAATAAACAATTATAAATAAGCAATATAAATAATAATAAATAATGATAAATAATAATAATACATGTAATTATAATAATAACAATAATAATAATAATAATAATAATAACAACAACAACAACAACAATAATAATAATAATAACAAAAACAACAACAATAATAATAATAATAACAACAACAACAACAACAATAATAATAATAATAATAATGATAATTATGATAATAATAATATGAGCATATGATTCGGAAAATGAGACATTAGCACTCGGGTGGGGTGGGGAGAGGGGTGATATGTGAGGACATAACTTTCAGTAAAAAAGATTGTCATTTCACATGAAATAAATCATGCTTTATGCCAACGAAATCCTTAGGCATAATATAGCCCTAGATTAAGTTGTTGGTCAAATAAGTGACAATGACAACCTATATATATTATCAACTAAACATTCAAGGACAACATTGAATAAGTGAAGGGCTCAGCCCACTCCTGCCCCGCCCCCATTCCCTAGGTTTATGATAGGTAAAGATAGCCATATGATTGGGAGGGCGTGTCGCTTGGACAAAATGGTAGTTAGAGGGTTGCTCTGGTTAGGTATTGCTGCCCTCCTTTTGGCTACCTTTGTGAGGATATGGCGTTGGGATCCTAGTCAACTTCCTTATCGTCCCATAAAGGACAAAATATTTGACTATATTATTGTCGGTGCTGGTTCTGCCGGTTGCGTGTTGGCCAATCGACTCTCCAAGGATGAAGCCTTCACTGTGCTGCTAATCGAGGCTGGAGGACCCGATGACAAACCAGAGATCCATATTCCATTGGCTTATTTTAATTTGCAGAAGTCGGAAGTGGATTGGCAATATACAACAGTACCACAGGACCACGCCTGTAGCTTACATGAAGGACACAGGTCTTGCTGGCCCAGAGGGAAGGTACTTGGTGGGACTAGTTCCATTAATGCCATGATTTATACTAGGGGCAATAGAGCTGATTACGATCGCTGGGAAGGAATCTATGGAGCGATTGGTTGGGGGTGGAAGGATGTATTTCCATACTTCAAGAAATCAGAAGATTTTCAAGCTGACGGAGATGAGGAGTTCCATGGTTATGGTGGAATTCTGACAGTCACGATGAACTCCTTTATTTCAGCATCTTCTAGGGCTTTTCTGGAAGCTGGTAAAATGCTAGGTTACAAGGAAATTGACTATAATGGGGAATCTCAGATTGGATTTAGCTTTACACAGCAGACTATCAGAAACGGGGAGCGTTGGAGTACAGCTAAGTCATTTCTGCACCCTGTCAGGGATAGACCAAATTTGTTCATTTTGACTCAAAAGATGGTAAGAAAGTTGGAATTTGATGGGAATAATGTTATTGGAGTCCGAATTGTGGATAGCGAAAGTTTTGCCAATGGAGAAGAAGATATCTTTTTGGTCAGAAAAGAAGTGATACTTTCGGCTGGAGCAATTGGTTCTCCACATATTCTCTTGCTCTCTGGCATTGGTCCTGCTGAACATCTTCAAGAAGTAGGTGTTCCAGTTAAACTTGATCTTCCTGTTGGAAAAAATTTGCAAGACCACATTATGATCCCATTAGGGTTTCTTAGCAAACACCTGTCATCAAGCTCTGGTTTGATACTCTCAAAGGATGTAGTGACATCATTATCTTCAATTGGGCAATACTTAGTGTTCGGTACTGGTCCTTTATCAACTTCTGCTCTGGAGGCTCATGGATTTGTTCGTTCAGGATTACAGAATGAAAGTGATCTTAGACCAGATTTACATTTATTGTATACTGCTGCTAGAAACTCCCCAAAAGAACTGTACAAGGCATGCATGGATATTGAGCTAATGAAGAATTACTTTGCTGAAGGAACTTTTGATGAAGATAAGGAAAAAATGGTAGGATCATCTTTCTTTCCAGGATTGCTTCACCCCAAAAGCAGTGGATCCCTCTATCTGAATAAATCTGGTAACACCGTTTTTAATCCGCCAATTATTGATCCAAAGTATCTGAGTCATCCAGATGATCTAGAAGTCCTTTTGAAAGGCATACGAATAATAGAGAAAATGTATGCAACACCAGCATTTGACAATTTTCGCCAGAACAAGACTGTACTGGGAGAACGGATTGTTTCCCAATATCCCTTAGGAACAGATGAGTTCTGGAAAGATTATATTCGAAGGTTAGTTTTGACAATATATCATCCAGTTGGAACTTGCAAGATGGGGGGAAGCTTAGTTAAAGATCGTGTGGTGGATCCAAGATTAAAAGTAATTGGAATATCCAATCTGAGGGTTGTAGATGCATCTATTATGCCTGAGATCGTCAGTGGAAATACCAATGCTCCTACAATAATGATTGCTGAGAAGGCAGCGGATATGATTGTGGAAGATTCAGTGTAGGAATTAGAAGATAATCTTACACTATCATCAATTTATTTATTTTTAATTAAAAATTAATTTCATAATCAAAAACAGTTAATTTTTAGTTATGATTTGCAATTGGACAAACTGATATTATATCCAGACAAATGATCAGCAAATTATAAACTACAAGGTGTCATTTGACGTGACCTAATGCAGTAAAATTTTGCGGACACTAAAATTCAATATTTTTACTTCTTTGAACAACGATACCACCTTTCTTCAGAATGTCCATAATACTTACTGTATTTGCAGTGCCCTTGCTACGCTAGATGTGGCCTATAATCCTGTGATGATTAAGAGTGCTAATCTTGAGCCTCTAATGGATGACAGTGAGGTGACTACTGTGATGGAGGGCTCACACCTTCATAATGTATGTGGCCAGGATAGAGACAATTGTACTTTTGTTTTGTGGGTTGAGCAATTATACACCTACAACGTTGATTGCCCTTTGTTGTAGCTAAAAAAAAATTATGGCTTGTCATTGGGAGTAGGACCCCGAATTTTACTTGAAGAGTCTCAGCCGCCCAAGACGAACAAACCAGACCCCGGGCTAAAAAAAAAAAAAACAGCGTAGCGGTTGGGTAAAGGGTCTGCCAGACTAACCCCGGGCGAGGTAACTCACTTATACGTATTTCTCAGGTAGCAACCACGCCTTAGCAAAGTGTGTCCTTGTCACGTGACCAAACAAGTGCCACAAGCAGCCCCACCCCCAAGAACCTGCAGAGAGAGCAAAACTAGGGTTTTTTTTGTTTGTTTTGTTTTTTCGGCTATGGGGGCCTTGAGAGCTAGTATTGGATGGGTCTTAACACTTAGTTTGCTTCTGCAAAGTACGTTAAAAGCTAATATGTAGCATTAAGGTTCATGTTTTTGTGCTTGTATGTTTTACAGGCGTTTTCTCCCAGGAAATTCTAAATTCTACCTTCTTTCCAGACGTAAGTGAAAAAAGAAACCCTTGGAAAACGCCTTGAATATTACTGAAATTGTGTTTATAGTCAACACAGACACTAAATAAGTTATTTTAATCGTATCTTATGTAGATTCCGAGGTCTGGACAACGACCCAGTAGTGGAGGAATGGCTGGTGTCAGCATTGTAATTCTAATCATCATCATCTTTTCAATATCTTTTTTGTTTGCTTTCAGTATATATGAAGAAACCAGTTCACCTAAGAAGGTTGATACCGGTAAGAACTGTAACGAGGTTACGTCCATTTATGAATCACCGTTAAATACTGTATGCTGTAGTTTCTTCTCGTGCACGTTCTCGGACTGGATCTGGAAAGTACAGAGCAAGAAATTCTGCTGCTTACCCATGAAACTTTTTATTTTTATGTTATACAAATTCATAGGACAGTTTCATTCTCAAAGAAATACATTTATTTTTCGGGCTAGCTTTGGCTCGTAGTAGTAGTAAGATTCCCTTTACCAATTTAGGGACAAGCTGTTCGGTAAAGGATGCTTTGAATTAGTTGATCGTCTTTGGTGTGGTTTTTTTTCCCGGAACGGGAAAGGAACTGTAAACAATAGCATCCTGTGCGGGGGTACTGTAGCCCTGACTGCTTACAGTGTATCTGTGATCTCCCCAAGGGCCAGTGACTGTCTCATTGATTGAAGGAAGAAGAATTGGTCGTCATCTCACCTAGGGTATGTTGAGATCACTTCGATTGGTTACAAGTGTGGCAGGGCTATCTAAGTATACCTGAATTGTACGGACAAGCCATAAGGTCAGATAGAATGTTTACAAGCAAGGCAGGGCCATCCCTAGTAGTAAAGAATGAGTCTGGATTTTGTAATATTCATTGAAACAAGAAACATAATTTAATATAATTCTCAGTTATACTATTACCTAACTCCATGAATATAGCTTTGCTATACTTGAAGTCACAAACTCCTTAGAAAACAAATATTTGTTAATTAAACTTAGACCCTACCTCCTCTATCTTATTCTTATTCTCCACTTGCACAACTTAGTTTATCACAGCATGAGTGGAAGAAGCAAAAGTGATGGGCATTTTGTATTTAATTTTGTTGAATGTCATCAGTTAGTATACGTACTCATACTACATGTAAGTTAGCCTTGGTACAACTGATGTGGCTGATCAAGATGTGTCATCTTTACAATTTGTCTCATTTCTCGGTTGTTCCATTATTAATATTAAGTGGCTGTCTGTATAGTAAGCTGTGTTAGTGAAACGAATATAGTAAATATCTCGCCACACAGTGGCGCCTGATGTACTAACTTGTACAATTAAAGTTAGGAGTGCAGTAGCATTAAGGTATTTTATCCATGGTTTCCCTCTCCTGCTCTCTTTCTTTCTGAGCCATCTCAGTTTTTCTTATTCCTCTCTTCAGCTCATGGATACCCTTTTCCTCCTTTGTCTACCTCTCCTGCTCCCCAGTATCTCTGTCCTTTCTGTGTATTTTCTTTCACTTCTTAATTGAAGTGGTTTCATCAGTCAACTTTTCCTCACCTGCTTCTATTTTTCTTGACCCTTGCGTTTTCCTATTCGTGGTGGATTATGGTTTAGTTACTGTAGGTGACACTTTTTTCCAACTCTGTTCAGCGACCCAGTGTTCAGTATTTATAGAGCGAAAGATGAACAAGGCAAGACCTAGGGAGAAAAAATGAAAGAAAGAAGAGGATGCAATAGGCTAAATGAGGCATTCCAAGAGTCCCTTGAGGTATTAGTTCCTGACAGTGTAATGGCAAGTGTGTGTGACTCTGATGCTGATAATCGCATGTTCTAGCCCGACGTAGACACTTTTTCTCTGCCTTTTTTCTTGTCAACTGTAGAGCGGGTTGAAATTACAATCAGGTAATAACGATGCTTTACCAACTCTACTCAGCTCGTGAATTATTCATGAATACACACCGTCGTCATTGAGTAGATTCTATATATTAGTTTTTTTTTAGGTAAGGTGTAGGTAGGAGCAGGTTGGAAGAGAGGGTGGGGAGGAGGGAAAAGAAGAGTGGAATTGTAATAAAAATCTAAAAAAATAAGTGGTCAGTTTTTTGAAGTCCAGGCACTCTTCTTGCATGTGTGGAAACTATCCTCAATGCCATATTATTTTGTGATTGAACAAAGAGCAAACTCACTGCTTTAAGCTTGGGCATCTACAATCTATCCAGGGCATGTCAAATGTGAGAAACGCCCCCCCCCCCCCCCCCCCCCCCCCTGTAAGATATTTGAAAAGATGGCTGTGGGTCTGCATGGACTGTTAGTGTACACTCTGCTGGGCTGTGATTCTTATCAGTAAATGTATGAGCGTGGTGGTGTGGTGGTTTATGTTGTCATGCCAACAAGTTGTTATGGGTAACAATGTGTGCGTGTTTGTGTGTGTGTGTGTATGTGTGTGTGTGTATGTGTATGTGTGTGTGTGTGCATGTGTGTGTATGTGTACGTGTGTATGTGTTTGTGTGTGTGTATGTGTGTGTGCGTGTTTGTGTGTGTGTATGTATGTGTTTGTGTGTGTGTGTATGTGTTTGTGTGTATGTGTTTGTGTGTATGTGTTTGTGCATGTGTGTGTGCGTGTTTGTGTGTGTGTGTGTGTGTGTGTAACTGTGATGGACTGTCTTCAGAGTTTGTGTTGTACACACACACACACGTAACTCCTGCGACTGCAATTACACGATTTCATTTATCAGATACGTGTAGTCCTATTGAAGTATTGCTAATATCAGTGGCTCTGTTTCTATAAGTGATAAAATGAATTACAGTCTAATGAATCATTTCTGTCGGGTAAAATTTCTAGACTGCAGGCCCTGCAGTATATGAAGCTGGAAGTGCTAAACCATTCCGTGTAAAGGAAGTGTAAATATTGACAAATCTTGAGGAATGCAACTCTGTTATGAATCATCTGAACCTACATAGGAAGTACACAAACATCAACACTACATTTCCTGTAGAAAAAGGTGTGTGTAATCCCATGCTTCCCCTATTTCGGTAAAGGGATAACAGATAGTGAGTCTACACAATAATTTTATTCCTGGTGGTGTTTCTGAACATAAAATGGTGAGATCTGCAAAATGGGAAGATATCATATGTACCTTAATAATAATAATAATAATAATAATAATAATAATAATAATAATAATAATAATAATGCTGACCAGGTCTGGAAAGTAGACTTATGTTTACTAATAATAGTTATTTCCGAGTTTATTTCATGCATTGTGGTAATTATCATTTCTTGATTAATTCAAATTTAGTTGGTCTGCATGGTTGGTGGGAAAATGTGCTGTTTTGTTGGTACAATTTTAAGCTACGTAATTGACAGTGTGTGGATGTGTCTGTGTTTATGTAGGCAGTCAGAATGAAGATATTTGTTGGCAGTTGTCTTGTTGTCATTCTATTCCTCTCATTGGAAGCACTGCTGCATTTTCCAGGTGAGGACTTCACTTATATAGTATTGGGGTGTCTATAGATAGCCTGTATACACTGGCGTAAGATGATTTTTTGTGGGAGGGGGGTGGGTGGGTGGGGCTGACAGCTCATTAAACTAGTCTACTTAAAACTTGGCATGGGTTCGCAGATGCAAAAACCGTAATGCATCTTCTAGATAGCATACACAAGCGATCAGGCGTGTGGGCAGGGCAGGGTGGGCTCTTATGGGGATAGTGTGAGCCCACATTTGAATTAACTGCGATTAAATTAGTGTTTAATGATTTATTTTTTTTTTACTTGGTTTTCCCAATCGATAGTTTACAGTTGAATGAGTGGATAGTTTAAAAAAAATAGCGTAGAAATTGCAAGCACATTCAATCCCATTTGCAGACATAGCTAATCAACCTAGATGTGCCTCCTCTTTGAAACTTCTTGCTATAGACCGGCTGACTGGTTGTAGATGCAGACTACCGTGCTACACTTGTGAGTCCCTCCTTGCCCTACCAGAGCATTCTCCAAAATCAAGGGAGGGGGCAGAGTCCTCCTAACTTATAGTCTATTGGGGGACAATTCCTCTTCCCCCCCCCCCCCCCTACCAGCCCCCCTGGTTCTTATGCCAGTGGTATAATAATATGTATGGTAGTGCTTGTATAACAAAAACAACAAAAGCAATGCAGATCAAGTCACTCTGTCTCTTTTAACTAATATTGTTCTTTAATTTTTGTGAGCGTAGGTGCAGAAGCTCAAGATGTAAGACTGGATCCTTCGAATTTCAGCTCCTTTTCTGAGGTATGTACTTCTAAGTCTGTCTCCTTGCAGTGTGTTAGGAGTAGCAGGTCATTGAAATCATGGTATTGTTGGCGAGAAAGCGAAGTGAGCGAGACCGTATTAGGAATGGATAATTGAAAATTTGTATACATTGTATATTTATGTGTATGGATGGAACGAGAAACCTTAAACACGCGTAGGGTGCGTGCCTTAAAAATGTAGCTTTTTAGGCTAGCCCCTCCCCCCTCCTCCCTACTTCTTTTAATACTACAACATTGAGCAAGTCTTATTTAAAGTTAGGCTCAAAAGTGTGCAAATGTTTGTTTTTTTTGTTTTTTTTTAATTTGCTGCGAGTGGTTATTGAAAACACTTCACCAGTCATAATTAAAAAAAAAAAAAAAAATCCGCATTTTTTTTTTTTTTTTTGGCTGCTGCATGCTTGTTAAATGTCAAGAGCCACAAGTGATTCAGAGAGTCACAATGGCTTATGGAGTCACCACCACTCAGGGAAAACTGAGGTGAGTATGTAATTCTGTATTTGTTAGCTGAAATCGCAAAATATGAACTCTGGGCTTGTTTTTTTTTTGTAGCTAAGTGTTTCGTGTCACAAGTTGCTGGCAACTCAGATAGTCCAGGTTACCACTTTAGGGAAATTGAAGTATGATTTGTTGGATAAAATAATGGTCAACTGATATGTACTATACACATGTACTTCTGAAGACACTTTTTGTCAGAAGCCTCATTGTGTCCCTGAGCTTCCTAACCACACGACTACATGGTGTCAGATGATATAGGGACAGGAATGCGGGGGAGGGGGACTGGCTTGGTTAGGTCGAGTGTGTCGTGCTGTTTACCAATGACCCGTATGTATCCAACGACCATTTAGTGCACGAACATATAGACACTTGAGAAAAGTTTATCACACATACTGTATAAATAATATCACACATACACGTATGTACATGTGTCATTAAATAGACAAGTTTTAGCTTGTAGCACATGTACAGTGATGGAAGAATTATAAAGTTGTATAGTAAGGATTGCCATCACTTATTTCTCTATCACTTCTAAGCTTGATAGTCCCACCGTAATTGCCCTTTAAAAAAGTACGGGGAAATTGCTGTTCAATTGAAATTTCACGAGGAAAGTGAAATAGCATGTAAGCTAAGTGAAATGCCACCGTAGTTTAATAAAATAGCATGGGTAAGTGCACATTTGTGCAGTGCTAGCCTTGGAAACGTACAGTTTGAGTAGTTTCTAGTTGGAAACTATGTCATTCTTTATGGCAGAAGTTCTATTTGTATTGGATAGAAATAGTTCAACAGATTTGGAGGAGCCATAGGTTAGAATGAAGTTTAGCTAATCGGATAATGAGTATGATACAGTGTAGCTACAGTGTAAATGATTAAAAAAAATGCTGGCCTACTATTAGCGGAGATAGCTAGAGTAACCTGTGCTATTAGAGATTAGTAACACTCATAAAGCACTTCTCGTGCTATTATCCCGAATAGCCCGTGCTATTATCCCGAATAGCCCATGCTATTATCCTGAATAGCTCGTGTTATTATCCCAAATAGCCCGTGCTATTATCCCGAATAGCCCGTGCTATTACTCATACAAATACACACAGTTGATGGCGAGGATGGTGTAAAGCATGCAGTCCTACTGCCAAGATGTTTTAAAAAGAAAATGGGAGTTACAATATTTCTCACGTATCGAGACTGATCCCTAAAACACACAGACCACTAATTTACTACACCCGTGCACTTACAACTTTGTGGTTTTATGGTTAATAGCTCAATTAAGCCACGCGTGAGCGTTGCTATGTGCCAGCACCCTTAATGCCCTGCCACACGGTCACACGGTGGCGCTTGATGTACTAACTTTTGCAAATTAGGAATAGAGTAACATAAGGTAATTACTCTATTTGTTCAGTTACATCAATCTGTTGTTTTTTCCCTAGTTGTAGTAGACTACGCTTTACCAACCTGACTCAGTTTGCACACACCGCTGTTGTTATAGCTTATTCATGAATACGCACTTGCCTTCAGCTCGTGAAAATACAAGTGTTCTAAAAACATCCCCTTGTATGCTGACTCTTGTAATAAGTATATTTAAACCATAGTTAAACCTGACAATTCTCGGAATTATTGCTAGATAACTTCCCTCGGGATCAGGGCATTTATCAGCGATAAATCTTCGAACCCATGGTTTAACTATTACATGTATTGGGTTTCACGCACTAAGGAAGCCCTGGGATCCCCTCCACCCCTAATATTTTTACCCCGACTTGAATGTAGGGAGAGAAAAAAAATTATAAATGATGTCTGAAATTCTTGCTCTACAGTTAGTTCATTTCATACTTGTCCAATACTCCTTCCTTCTAAATCAACACTTGCTACTTCTGATCCTTCAATAACAATACATAATAGTTTGTCTGTTTCATAGTTAAGATTTCGCCATTTTCATGTGGCTAAACAGTTTCTTTGACTCTACCAAATCCCCCCCCCCCCCCCCCCCAGCGAGTAGAATCCTGTCATGGATTTGAGGGGGAGGGAAACTGATGTATCTATATGAAGTGGTAGAGATAAAAAGATCTTATGCTGCTGCATGTGGCGGGGTCTTGCTATCTCAGTAATGATATGCTTATGTGTCAGCAACAACAGTGTGTGTACATAATTCATTTAGCTGATTCAAGTTGGTAAAGTGCACTCTTATATATAGCTTTTACAAATTACCACACTGTCGTCATCGGTCATGACGGCTTTTTATTGACTGTGGTGTGTGTATTTCATGAATGAAGCTGAGCTGGGTTGGTAAAGTATCATCAGCGACGACAACCGTGGTGTATGTATATGGGTCAAGATAAAAAAGTGGGCTGATGTAACTGGACAAAGTGGTATGAAAATGAGAATACGTGATCTACTGTATTTCTAATTTTTAAAAAGTTATTAATCAAGCGTCATGGTGTTGGTGGGGTACTTGCTGGTATATATAAAGCAGTGTCTCTTGTTTGGTTTGCTTGCCACAGAAGCTATTATTACTAGTGATGTGCTTGAGCACAAATGGCGAGCGAGCTAAAGACTATACTATTATGATTTTGACTTCTAACACTGAAGCTACTGAAAATAAGGTCCAGTTTTTAAATTTAGCATACAGGGTAAAGGGATTTCAGTGCCATAGTAACAACTCTCTGCAACTGCTTGGAAGGAAAAAAAACAAACAAAAAACAATACACGTTATTTAAAAGTTTTCTTTGTGATATTCTTTAGCTAAGTAGTGGTTGTAACACACAATGCTTTGACACAACTGGACATGCACCTACACAGACTTTACCCAATGTATTTTCAAGTAAATACTGTTGCGCACGGCTTATAACCGTGACAAAGAGCGCATTGACTTACCACCGCCACTAACTCGAATAGAAATGGAAGTCCCTTAAGTTTTCAAGTTTTAACTGCACCCGCAAAAGAATTCAAAACGGTAAACAATTCAATTTCTAGGGTGATACGGGTACTGATCGATAAACGAGAAGGATTCTGTTTAGTGCAATTTGGGACGGGGTCGACCACATAACTAACACAAAAACGCGAGGGTCAAAGTACAAAATGACATACATACGTCCATACATATATATAAATAAATAAATAAACATCCCCGATTTTCGATTGTGTTACCCCTGTAAGTGTCTCGCTCGCTACGCTCGCTCGCCAATTATTGAGACTATTATTGTATTGCATGATGGATTAGAAGTAACTAGAAAATGCTCGTGTAGCATTGGTTGGGCGAGCGAGGTTCTGGGGAAATGTTGACACTTTCAATTGCATTGGGGTCGTTTGATTTGAATTTGCATTGGTTTTCTTCCTGCAGGTTGCCAAATCTGAATTCACATCTCATTATTAGTAGTAGAATATGTAATGACATGTAAAGGGGGAAATGATGATTGGTAAAGGGTAAAGAATGGTACTCCTCATGATAAAGTAACAATTGGTAAAGGGTAAAGAATGGTACTCCTTCTGGAATGCGCGCGCGTTTAAACGACGACGACGTACGCGTTTAAACGACGACGTACGTATTCAAAACGACCACGTATTCAGGATTTCCATAGACTACATCTTAGAGTTGCTCGCTCGCTTCGCTCGCTCGCCAATTAATACTTCTATCCTCTATTTACTGGCCCATGTACTGTATGTATATACACATTCTTTTTTATGTGGCGACCATTTCTTTCTTCTATTAGATTCCCATGTCCAGACAGCAACCTAGTACAGCAGGAATGGCAGGTGTAGCCACGGCAACAGTGGGCATCACAGTGTTGTCTTGTTCCTTCGTTTTTCTCTTGGGAATGTATGAGGAGTTCTGTCATAGGCAAAGCTGTGAGTGTGTGTGTGTGTGTGTGTGTGTGTGTGTGTGTGTGTGTGTTTACTCTGTTTATTTGCTTGTGCATAGCGTCCAGCCAGTCTAAGATGAGAAGGAGTGCCACAGTGGGCAGTCGCTATGGTGGCTCTCGTTACCGCCCACCTAAAACCAGAGTTGTCAAGTCGTCAGCATAAACTGCCAGCAGCATTGAACAAACTGTCTATTTTAAACATTTTTAAATCTTTGAAATCATGTAATTTTTTTTAGAATCAGCATCTCTATAATCAGCTATCAGTTGCTTGTTTTTGTTATAGAGTATTTTATATTGAATGTTTGAGGATTAAAGCCTATGCAATACTTGAAGAGCACTCTGAAAGTTTTACACAATTCAGTCATTCTAGGCTAAAATAATACTGGTACTACTACTACTACTAATGAAGCGCTAAAGGTGCGAACCCTCGGCGCTATTAAACACTACCTAGCTATTGCAATATAATCTCCTTCCAAAAGAACAAGCAATCTGTTAGCTATTTTAATGAGGCATCAAAATAGTTCGACCAATGAAAATGGTACACGGAAACGCTGTCTTCATAAGAGAAGAAGCTAAACTAGCCAGACTCACCGATATGCATTTTCAACGCCAAACTTCACCTCTTTCAACTCCCATAAAAGCTGGTACCTACCGCGGAGCTGAACGCTTCGCGTTTTCTCAACGATAAGCCCAAAATTAAAAAAAGTAGCACAATAAAAGGTCTTAAATCTTCGTCCTGAGTAAGTTCATACCTAAATCAGCTGTTAATTGTCAGTATTCTCCAAAATCAGAGCATGACAGACAGACAGGACGACTACTATTCAATTCAATTCAATTCAATTCAATTCAATTCAATTTCATGTAAATACGCCCAGCAAGGAGCAAAGAGTGACTATTAATTGAGTCCTTGTTCAAATACAGTAAGTGGTTCTTTTAAAGATGGTCCAACAGTTCCCCGTCAAGATCCGTGGCGTCACATGAGGGACAGTTTTGATCTCGACCATGACTGCTAAAGATCCTACTCAGTGCACTGTCCCAGAGTCTTGCCCATCCTATTCCCTTTCCTATCTCCGCGACTAGTTTAGATTTCTTCTCGCACCTCTTGAGTAGCCAAGCCTTGTCACAAGTTGCAACAGCATGCTAACCCTCTCGCGCATGCGCGCTTAGGGTTAATAAAACTTAACCCAACCTTTTGACCTCTTGCTTGAGGAGAACTTTGGCAACAAAAAGTGAAACATCAGCACAAGTTTTATTTTATATATTTTAGAACAGAAAAAACTGCTTTTTATCATAATTATAATCATCCTACTTCTCACTAACAAGTTAATTTCTATGGTAAAATTTCCAGCTTTTATGTATTTATTTATTTATTTTTTAATTGATGAAGTAATTTATAATTTAAGCACAAAATTTTTGTTTATGCTTTTAGTCGCAATTACATTTTAGTTAAGATCATACTGGGTCACCACCACACTCACACACTCTCTAGTTTCACAAGAATCATCTGAGCCACACCCATTTAATTATTTCATTGCCTTTTATGTTACTGGACATAGCTGGTGCATAACAAGGGGCCAGAGACTAACTATAATTTCAACTTATACTGTTGAAACCCAACCTACTAATGACTTCATGTTTGTCTGTTTCCTTGTTTCTAACCTAATGAGGATCCTAAGGAGACATTCTAGCATTAAAAGAAAAAGTGGCACAAGAAGATGTTCTGTGAATAGCTACCTCTCATTTTAATTATGAGCATTCTCTTTAGTTCTGGCGGTTGGTAGAACTCTTTGGTTGTGTCTTGTGCTTAGTGACTGTACAGGTGAGATTTGAATAAAATGTCTGAACCATGAGACCTACCAACTTTCTTGTGCATGTATTAGTCTTCACAAACAGTTGGCTTTTCATCACAAGTGATGTTTTCCGGAGTTAAATCTTTTATTTAAAAAAAATATTGGTCCTAATGTTTTGATAAATGAACAAGCTAGGCTAAATTACAAGTGACGAGGAAAAGAATTAAACTGAATATTTTGATAAATCCTTTCATCTTCAAGATTTATGATAAACAAAAATATCAATAGTATAGAGTTACACTTGGATTAATTAATAAACAAACCAACTAAACAATAACAACAGCTAGCTACTACCACAAATAAAAGAAGCCATTTTTATATAAAAATCCACAAGTTTTATTGACGAGATTTTTTCTCGCATTTTCCCTGCATATCTGCAATATTCCGTTTTATCTTATTCAGATCATTCATCAAACGTATACCATCTTTGCGGAATTCTTCAAACATGTCACTGTACGGATTGCGGAATTCAACTTCACTACGTTTCTTCAGTGCAAAAATGGACTTGAGGAGGCCAAGAATGGCAGTGATCATATCAGAGACTTTTGTAAAGATGGCCGACACGACTCTGTTACACATCAGAGCAGCGTCACCCTCCTCCATCAAAGCAGCCATCTTAACATCTTCCATTAGGGCATCGACGAGACTGGTGCTCTTAGTCATCACAGGCGTATAGGCCAAGCCTAGTGTAGTAAGGGCCATAACAACTACAAACACAATGAGAATCCTGGACATTTTTGAAGAAAAAGGTAGGTATTGTTGGTCAAGGAAGGTACAAAAGAAATCTTGACAAATTGAATTTAGCAAGCTGCTTTTATGTGGAGGATGACTGAAATGGAGAAGGAAGAAATGATATTTAGTGAGGCACCAGGTGTTCACCATGTGACACAGGATCCCCACCATGTACGCAGCTTGTAAAACAGCAAGAAGTTTGCTACATCAGCCACCTTCAGGTTGTCTCGGCTCGTATTCAGAGGACTGTTATAATAGAATTAAAGAGAAAACAGAATTTAGCTAATTTTAGTCTGTGTCTGAAATGGAGAAGGAAGAAATGATATTTAGTGAGGCACCAGGTGTTCACCATGTGACACAGGATCCCCACCATGTACGCAGCTTGTAAAACAGCAAGAAGTTTGCTACATCAGCCACCTTCAGGTTGTCTCGGCTCGTATTCAGAGGACTGTTATAATAGAATTAAAGAGAAAACAGAATTTGGCTAATTTTAGTCTGTGTCTGACAGATGGCCACAGATCTATTACTGCATGGTACAAATAGAATTGTGAAAATTGAAAATCAAAAAATCAAATAAGAACAACCGCAAAAACTTCTATGAAAGCATTACAATGTTGCCACTCATATGCAAACAGAGACGAAGTTCTTTTTAATTTCAACGTGTATCTTTTTTTCCATTATTAGTCAGATAGAAAAAAGTGTGCTTGGTGTCATTCTAGCGTCATCAGTTCCAGTAGAATGCTGGCTGCAAGTAAGTATTTAGGCCCGAACAATGCATATTAACAGACAGCAATAATATTAAAAAACAAAAAAACAACAAAAAAACTGGTTTATTTGCAATAAGTACTTTAAGTTTTACCCTTCCTAAATTCCTTTTCAGCCTTTTATCATTAGTTAAATCTCTCTCTTACAAACGTTTTAACCAATACAAAAATTAAAACAAATTTGGCTCCTTTTTATTTTCATGGATTTATGTATCAAATTATTTTTATAATAAAAATTACAAATCTGTGAATGACTTCAGTATTTTATATTATGGTATGTGTAGTGCTTCAAGCCCTTTCAAAGTGGTTGAAGGTGTGCTTCAAGCAAGCATTGTGCCAATGAAAACACTAATGTGTGTTATTGTGCTTACACACTTCTACAGATAGTCTTGCAGCACATGCCACATTGCTTGCCCTATGTCTGATAGATGTACTCGTTTCTTTTTAGATTTTTAAAGTTATATACATATTACTCAAGTGAACTCTGTTGCCTTTTTATAATTGTATTTATTAAAATAAAAAGCCGTTCGAGTCAGGTGATGGTAGTGTTCCAGCAGCTGTTCCATTATGTAATAGCATCCTTGTGCCTGAAGGGGGCAAGGATGACTTTCACAAGCTCCCTCTCCACAATCGGCTAGTGCAATAGTGGGAATGGTTTTAGCTATTTGTAGCTATAGTTTCTCGAAGGACCAGAGTGCTCCTTGTGTTATTATTACCAAACACAATAATACTCAGTAAAAGTAATCTGGTTAAAAGTATTTTTAAAAGCACTAACAACGGTTACAATGCGTCGCCAGACAACACAGTTTGCCGGCGGTTATAATGTACATGCGCGATTGTGTGTATGCGATGATAAAGGTTTGTCAGTTCATACCAGGGTAGACCTGGTCATATTCCCGGGGCAGGCTGAACAATCATTTCTCTTCATCTGGAATTAGTAGTACTAGTCTATGTGTAGACCTTTTGTAGATCTTGTCCCCGATTCTGAGGTCCACCACCCGTACAATGTTGTCATCTCCAGGATATACCTTAACAACTCTAGCCAAGGGCCATGTGAGATGCTTCAATACATCATCTTTAACAAGAACTATGTCATTGACCCTAACATTTCGTTTTTTCAGATGCCATTTCGCCCTTGATTGTAGACTGGATACATATCCTTTGATCCAAGTGATCCAAATCTGTCCATGTAATTCCTTGACCAGTTTCCAGCGTTTCAGCAGATTCAGATCTTCTTTGTTCTTGTCCACTAAGTTAGGTAGAGCTGTTAGTGGTTTGCCAATCAAAAAATGGCTAGCAGTGAGAACCAACTCCTCTGAGGTAGACTCCAATGAGGTGATTGGCCTTGAATTCAAAATAGCTTCACACTCTGCTAACACAGTGGATAGTTCTTCAAATGTTAGCAAGTGTGGGGTGAGAATCTTCCTGATTTGTAACTTCATTAGTCTGATGGAAGTCTCCCACAATCCTCCGAAGTGTGGTGCCCTTGGAGGTGTATTGTGCCATTCAATCTTATGATCTGTCACTAGATGAGAGATGGCTTGCTTAGTTTTCTGTTCCTCAAACAATTGTTGTAATTCTACAATTTCTGATTCAGCTCCTATAAAATTGCTGCCATTGTCTGAATATACTTGTTGAGGAATTCCTCTTCGACTTTTAAAACGCTTGAATGATTGAATGAAAGCTTCACTAGTAAGTTCATGACAAAGTTCAATATGCACTGCCTTCGTTGTCATGCAGACAAATAGACAAACATAAGCTTTCACTCTAACAGGTTTTCTGGTAGCTCCCTGTTTGATGTAGACAGGTCCAGCAAAATCTATTCCTGTCCGTGTGAATGGTGGTGCTGGAGTAGTTCTACAGCTTGGTAGGGGTCCCATTTGCTGGGTCAATGGTCTACAGTAGGCAGTCTGACATTTCACACATTGTCTGCTGAGTCGCTTTAACTCGTTCCTTAGTCCAGGAATAATATAAATCTGACTGATCGTGGCCATCAACACAGATATTCCGGCGTGCTTGTGGAAAGCATGAAGGTGTTTGACTAGGAGTTTAGTGATCGGCGAATTTAAAGTCAAGAAAATTCTAGTTTGTAGTTGTTTTGGTTCCTCAACTTGTCGAACTCTTCCCCTAGCTACCAGAAGTCCTTGATCATTCAATCCCACTTCATATCTATTGAGCAGATGACCTTTAGATAAAACTTCCTTCTTTTGTGCAGCTCGAATTTCTGTCTGACATCCTTGCTGTTGTGCCAGCTTCAGTAATATGATGTCTGCTTCTTCCAGTTCTTTACTGCTTAGAGTGGTCATCAAAACTCTATCTTCCTTCTTCCCTCTGGCATTCTGAATAAATCTCATGACCCAGGCAATAACTCTCTGAGTTGTGTGATAGGTTGAGAACTTGCTGAGCGATTCTTGGAACTCTAAATTGGTCGCTTCAACGACCAAACGTACTCGAACTTCAGGAAGTTGCGTCATTTTTGGCAATGGTTCTATCTTCCAAGCTTCTGATTTACTTGTGAGCCATGCCGGTCTGTGCCACCATAAATCTGAAGTGACCAATTTGATGACACATGATTGCAGTTTTGAACATCCACTTCGGCTTGGATAATTTGAACTCTATTTCCGACGTATGTCTTCAATCCTGACGGGTGTTTCTTCGTCCATGCCAATACTATTTCAGAATCAGACCAAGCGTAAACGTACTGTTTGTCAATGTCCATGATCTCTCGGATGTAGGCTAGTTGTTTTGCAAGTAGAGTAAGAGCTTCCAGTTCTAACCTTGGAATAGTGTTTGCTCGAACAGGTACTACTCTTCCTTGTGAATAAAGAAGGTTGATTGCTACTGATCCATCATCATATGTCGTCCTTAGGTACGTGACTGCTCCGTATGCTTCCTTGGAGGCATCAGCGAAACCATGTAGCTCTCTAAGAACAACTGCTTTATTGTCAGATAGGCTCCTTCGGACTGGGTGCTCTGCTATGCAATGAATATGTTCCATCCATGCATCCCAGTTTTGCTGAAGATCATCTGGAATCTCTTGGTCCCAATCCAGCTTGCGTTTCCAAGTCTCTCTCAAAATTATCTTTGCTGGAATGAGTGCAGGTGAGAACAAACCAAGTTCGTCGTACACTTTGGCTGCAATAGACGCTACTTCCCGTTTAGTCACATTGCTCGTTGTTCGTGGTGGCACTGCTACGTGGAGAGTGTCTTGATTCACATCCCAATGAATGCCTAGAGCACGAGAAGATTCAAGTGGTTTGGGGAGGGTGAGGTCGCTCAATTCCAAGGATTCTTCTGGTATAAGCTTCCTGAGTTCTGTGTCATTTGTCCTCCACTTTCGAATGTCCATCCCAATTTCTTTTAAGAGGTTACAAAGCTGTACTCTGATTGCATTTCCCTGTTCTGTAGTGTCAACACTGAAAAGAAAGTCGTCTACATAGAAGTTCTCTAAAATGCCTTTTGCAGCGAGAGGGTAAGTTTCCAATGATTGCTTTGCCCAGTGTTGAATGACTTGCGTGGCAATGTAGGGTGACGACTTAACTCCAAAAGTTAAACGTTTCATTCGGCAGATTTCTACCCCGGCCGACGTACCGCGAAGAAACCTATGCAAGTCTCGTTCCTCTTCATGTAACATGATTTGACGGAACATCTTCCCAATGTCAGCACTGATTCCAATAGATTTCAGTCTGAACTTGAACAGAATGTTCTGTAGCAAAGGGTATTGATTAGGCCCAGTGAGGAGTGTTTCGTTGAGTGATACTCCGTTAGACGTCTTGGCCGAAGCATCAAATACGGCTCGTAGTTTGGTTGTCGTTGACGTCTGTTTCGATACACCATGAACTGGCATATAAAATGTCGGCTTCGATGTCTTGATTTCTGATGCAGGAACCTTTTCTGCATGATCCAGTTCTAAGTATTCATCTATGACCTGACGAAAACGTTCCAATTGACCTTTCTTGACAAGACTTCGTTCGTTTTGGAAATGTCTGCGTTTGGCTGTTTCAAAACTAGCACCCAATGGTGGTGCATTTAGTTTGTGAGGAAGCTTGACCTTGTAGCGACCGTCTTCATGACGTTCGTATGTTTCCATGAAATGATCTACTGCCAGTTGATCATCGTCGGTCATGGTTCGCTCGTTAGAAATTCTGTCAATTTGAAACAGTCGTTGTAGAACTTCTTCTAAGTCCTCCGGTTCCTGTTGTACGGTGGAACGTCGAGTAAGTGCTTTCTGGCTAGGCTCAACTTCAGTAGTGATGACCCATCCGAATATTGTTGGTCTTGCTTCTATGAGATTTTCTGGGTCTATATGAGAAGATCCAGTGGAGCATGCTATCATGTCTGCAGCACCGATAAGAATGTCAACACGTCCTCCTAGTTCTGGGTCTGCAATAGGAGCTAAAGGTTTGATAAGAGCGGAGTCCAGCACTCGTAGCTTGTTGACAGGGGGTCGGGCATATGGAATATCCTTGACGATATGTAGACCTAAGTCTCTGTAATCATCTGAATACAAAGAGTAGAGTCGTGCGTTGACACTTCCAAAGTTTGGAATTGACGAATGCATCCCTGAGATCTCGAACGAACTTCCTAACTTTGAGTACTTCATTTGCTTGGCTAACTTCAATGATATTAGCGAAGTCACAGCGCCAGAATCAAAACCAACTCGCACACGTTTCTGTTGTCTTCCATTTCGTAATTCAACGATAGCTGTAGGCAGAGTTCCTGCACGAGATTCCGCTGTCTTATTCTCTTCTAATTTATTTCCTTGTGCCAGGGCTACGGCTCGAAGAGTAATACTTTCTCGTTGTTCTTCAATTGGTATGTCTTGTCCTCCATGAAGTACGCTGTGATGACGTTTCTTGCAAACTTTACAAGTGAAGCGTGATCGACATTCATCTGTGGTATGATTGCTCATTAGACAGTTCTGACAGAGCTTGAGATCTTTGGCTCTCTTCCATCTATCTGAAGTTCCTTTTCGTAAGAAAGTCGAACATTTGTTGATATAATGATTCTCTCCGCACTCAGGGCAGACTGTGCTGTTAGCTTGGACTTTCATGGTTCTGGCAGAAGGCTTATATTTTGCCTGATGTCGTTGTTTCGATGTTGTTGACGGTTTACGATCTGGATGGCTTGTAACTGTAGTATTGTGTACACTCGTAGGGGGCTCGGGCTGATCCAGTTCTCTGAGTGGACGTAGTTGTTCCTGTTCATCAAGAAACTTTAGAACATGAGTTACGGTGGGTAATCCAGTAATCGAATTTCTTGCTTTGTAGTCATTCCAAGTTGTAGTCAAATCATCATCGAAATCGTTGATTGCTAGAGCAGCCATGAAAGTTTCGAAAGACTTTCCCTTTAGCATTTCGATATTATCCACATGCTGTTCGATGTGACGCCGGGTCTGGCGTAGACTTGTGCGATGTTTCATTGTTATTCTGGGCTTTCGTAGTTGTTCTACGTAGTGAGGATACAATACTTGAGGTGATCCGTATTGTTTAGAAAGTTCATCCAACGCATTCTTGTATCCATTGTCTTTTATCAAGAAACCGCTTACGAGTTCTTTGCAAGATTTCAATTCCATTGCTTCTAGTAGATAGTTACACTTCTCAGCTTCAGTTAGACCTCGAGCACGTTTTTCTATTGATTCTGTGAACAATTTCTTGAATGCTAAAAAGTTTAGAGGATCACCGTTGAACTTGGGAAGCTTACAGGTAAGCTTAGAGGCAGTATAAACTGGTTCAGTGTGTGTAGTAGTAACAACAATTGATTCTCCAATAGGTATCGAGGAGGCTGAAGAAGTACATTCTGTTTCTGCCTCAACAAGGATTTGGTTTAATTCATGTATTAGATCCTGTGCCTTTCTCGTCTGTTCAGTTAATTCTCCATCCTCAGTATGTCCTCGCAGCCCTTCATTAAGTTTGTCAAAATTCTCCTCCAATTGGCTGCACTTTTGTTTCCAGTAATTTGATTTGGGTGCTGGTACTGCAATGAGGTTGGAAGCTTTTGTGTGTATTTCAAAAGAGATACAGCATCTTTCGATCGAGCAAGTCAATATATGCTTTCCTGATTAGTTCTATTTGCCTGAGGTTATCGTCCGCGATCTTTTCTTCCTTTTGAATCGCATCTGCTGGGGTGGATTCATCGGGAAATACTTCAATGTATCTTTGGCTGAGTACTTGATATACGTTTTCGATATGTTCGATTTCCTCTAGTTGATGCTTAATGTCTTCAGCATTAATTTTATCAAGGTTCGTTTTGCGATAATCATCCAAGCGTCGTTTGTGCTTCGTAATATTTCTTTGGTTAGCAGTACGCTTTCTCTTGATAGTTGTGACGTCGTCTAACATCATGATTTCGTCTACTTCTGGCGAAGACATTTTGTCTATTCCTTGAAGACGACTGTTGAGACTCAGTTAATGGTTAGGTTGTAACTTGATCAGAGTTTTGCCGTACAACCTTGTTTTAACTGTTCGTTTGGTCGCTAAGACGGACCGTTAGGTTTGTTCGATGATTCGTTGATTCAATCCTAGCTAGTAGTCACCCGTTACTTTGTTTGGGTATCCGGCTCGAAGGACCAATGAAGGGGGCAAGGATGGCTTTCACAAGCTCCCTCTCCACAATCGGCTAGTGCAATAGTGGGAATGGTTTTAGCTATTTGTAGCTATAGTTTCTCGAAGGACCAGAGTGCTCCTTGTGTTATTATTACCAAACACAATAATACTCAGTAAAAGTAATCTGGTTAAAAGTATTTTTAAAAGCACTAACAACGGTTACAATGCGTCGCCAGACAACACAGTTTGCCGGCGGTTATAATGTACATGCGCGATTGTGTGTATGCGATGATAAAGGTTTGTCAGTTCATACCAGGGTAGACCTGGTCAACTATGTTTTAGCTCAGTTCATGCAAACACTATAACAAATACAAAATCACTCTCTTACCTAATTAATGGTAACTTATGTAGTTTCAAACATCTGTCATTCTGATAATCTCAATTACCAGTAACTCTTGAACAAGCTCTCAGCTACAATTAAAAAAATTGGCCAGTGTTATTATTTGTAATTTTAGCCAACAAATATGGAATTACTACTTAACTCAATTTCCTTGGTAACTTCTGTAGTATCAAAATCAAGTTATTTTGACTATCTGAATTACCTTAAATTCTTGACAAGCTTTCAGCTACAAAAAACAAAAGACCATCAATTTTAGCACACAAATACAAAATTATTTTCTTACCTCATTTTCTTGAGCAGTGGTAACTTCCGTAGTATCAAATCTAAGCCTTCTGACTACTTGAATTTACCAGTCACTGTTGACAACAAGCTCTTAGCTACAAAAAAAAAGGCTAGAGTTATTTTTGTAATTTTAGCTAACAAATATGGAATCACCTACTTACCTCAGCTCCCCTCAAATAGTAGTAGCTTCCTTAGCATTAATATTAGGGCATTCTGACTACCAAATAGCTCTTGACAACCAACAATCGGCACTTCGCAGCCCACCCCCTAAAACGGAAACGTTTTGAAATTAAGTCTGGAAAAGGGTCGTCGATCCCATAGTAACCGGTCGCAGCAACTGTTTGTGTCTTGAAAAACAAGTGTTTTCAACAGGAATTCTCTCACAATTTGAAGCTTAAGTTTAAACTAAGGCTTGCTTAATGCTGTTGTTTCAGAACAAACTGGAGTCAAGCCTAAAAAGCTGTCTTTTTAGGAGAAAAATGAGAGCCCGTGCACGCGTTTAAGGGGCATATGTACCATCCATACACACATATATACTAGTGATGTGTTAGAGCCTCAAGTTAGGTACATAAAACTGCAGTACTACCACTACATAATTATGTTAAGCTTAGTTCAATTAAAAACAGTAGTATAATAGCAGTTGAACATTAATAGCATAGAAATACAAAACTACTCTCTTATATAAGTAATGCTAACCTCTGTATTATCAAATTTAAGCTATTCTTACTACCTCAATTGACGGTAACTCTTGAAAAGCTCTCAGCTACAAAAAAGATAGGACAGTGTTATTCAGACAACAAATATAGAGTTACTACTTACCTAAATTTTCTGAGTATTGGTACTTTCTGTAGTATCAAATTGAAGCCATTCTGACTATCTGAATTACTGGTAATTCTTGACAACAAGTTCAAAGCTACAAAAACAAAAGACCTTAATTTTGGCAATCAAATACAAAATTACCTTCTTACCTCATATTCTTGAGTAGTGGTAACTTCAGTAGTATCAAATTGAAGCCATTCTGACAATCTGAATTTACCGGTCACTCTTGACAACAAGTTCTCAGATACAAAAAAGAACAGCCTGAGTTATTTTTGTAATTTTAGCTAACAAAATATGAATTACATATTTACCTCAACTTCCCCTGAGCAGTGGTAGCTTCCTTAGCATTAATATTAAGGCATTCTAACTACTGGTGGGTCTTGACAACCAACAATTGGCACTTCGTAGCCTCCCAAAACAGCAAAGTTTTGAAAATTAAGTCTGGTAAAGGGTCTTCAATGTCTTAGTAACCGGTTACTGTTTGTGACTTGAAAAACAAGCGTTTTCGCAGGAATTATCTCAATTTTGAGCCAAAGTTTAAAGTAAGACTTAGTTAATGTCGTAGTATCTCAAGAAACTGGGGTAAAGCCTGAAAAGTTGTGTTTTTAGGAGAAAAAAAGCCACCCACGTTCGCGTTTGAGAGGCATACATACCATCCATACATATACATATATATATATATATTACTATGGGTGTGCTTGAGCACAAATGTCGAGCGAGCGCTGATAGTTCGAGTCAACATAAAATTAAGTATTATTGAGCGGTATGTTTTAGCTTAGTTCATGCAAACATTAAATAGCAGTTATGACCTTATATTTCAGCAAACAAATACAAAATCACTCTCTTACCTGATTAATGGTAACTTTTGTAGTATCAAACATCTGCCATTCTGATAATCTCAATTACCAGTAACTCTTGAACAAGCTCTCAGCAACGATAAAAAAAATAAACCAGTGTTATTATTTGTAATTTAGCCAACAAATATGGAATTACTACTTAGCTCAATTTCCTGAGTATTGATAACCTCTGTAGTATCAAATTTAACTTACTTTGACTATCTGAATTACCTCGAATTCTTGACAACAAGCTCTCAGCTATAAAAATAAAGACAATCAATTTTAGCACACAA
>WLWD01002141.1_pt1 | contig 100302 bp, 75 predicted proteins | sample 6712731 | NCBI WGS metagenome assembly WLWD01 (sample SAMN12718690, study PRJNA576275) | sponge metagenome | isolation source: marine sponge | host: Mycale hentscheli | place: New Zealand: South Island, Marlborough, Capsize Point | collected 2014-11-01
CAACTGGGTGAGCACTATTTGGAAAAGTTAGCACAGCTAAGTACCAGAAATTAGAGAACTAGCTATGTAACACTTAAAAGTGCAAACACATGGTACTATTGATGCAATAGTGAATAGCTAGAAGTGTGAGCACATGGTGATATCAAATGGTCAGCACTATTTGGAGAACAACCTGGTTGAAAGATGTTCTGCTAAGGTAAGAATACCCTTCAGCCTCATACGTTTGATACACATTTAACAAATCAATTCAATTACTAGGATGGATAGCTGCACTTTTTGCCAACAGAGTCTGGGAGAAACGGAATCTGTGGTGACCTTGAGCTCAAAAGGATGTGAAGGAATAGCAGAAGCTAGTAAAAAACGGGGTGATCAAATTTATACGGAGCCAGGTCAACGTGACCAGCGTCTCTTACGGTCTGCAGAACCGGCCTTCAACTATAAGGAGCACTGTCTATTTTGTGGTAAGCCTGACACATATAATCATCAAAGAGCAGTCAAAGGACATAAACTTAACAAGTTAAAACGAAAGAGTTTCAAAGTGAGATTGAAAGGCTATGTGATACAAGAATGGATAGATGGTCACATACAGTAAAAGGCAGGTTCAACAGCATCAATGATTTGTTTGCAGCTGATGCTATATACCATCAAGTATGCAGCGTTAATTTTAGAACTAAAAAATCAATTCCTTCTCAATTTTCCTCAGAGGAATATCCACCTTCAAAAAGAGGCAGACCTCAAGATATGGTAAACAAATAAGAATTAATGACCTTATTGAAAGGATGAGGCAATATTTATTGGACACATCCTCAGATTGCCCTCCATATCACTTCACTTACATGAAAGACCAGCTGAAAGATTATTTTGGTGACGAACTTGTAATCACAGAAGTGAGTGGAAAATTGAGTATTGTTTAACTAAAGACTACTGCTGCTACAATTCTCTACAATTTTTATCATGACTCCAAACATGACGACTGTGATGCTGACAAGCTCAGAATTATCAAGACAGCAGCAAAAGTAACCAAGAATGATTATACAAGGAGTCAGTCAAACAAAGGATTCATACACAAGTTGTAGTATGTTATCTTCAGTTGGAGATGCTGTTTTATTTTTACCAGATTCCCTGCAGTTGATGTTGAATACATTGTTCACTTCCAAATGTGAGCAAGTGAAGGTAGCTTCTATAGGGCAAGCCATTATGCAGATTGCTCGACCAAGAACAATACTCGCACTTATTCAAGTTGGACTTGGTGTACAGCTACATCACCATTTCGCTTCAAAGTTTATTATCGATACCCTGAACAAATTCAACAAACACGGCTTTTGTTGTTCTTACTCAGAAGTCACAAAGTTTGAACGCAATGCTGCAGTAGCTCAAAGTACTGATATCCCAGGTTTTACTCCACGACATTGTGTTCAATATGTAGCTGACAATGTTGATCACAACATTCGAACGATTGATGGCATGAATACTTTCCATGGTATGGGAATGATAGCTGCAACTACACCAGCAATAGTTAATGACTGAAGTGTTCCACGGATCACTGTAAGTGCAGAAGACATTTCAGTAGTTGGTACGATTAACATATTGCTCCTTCATTCCTACAACTGATGGAATGCAATCTTTGACCTATTCAGAGCTACATGTCATTCACAAAGAAGACTCATCATTAATTCTTGATGATTTGTGGAAAATCTCTTTGTCTGTTAGATCACCAAGACCAGGGTGGTCAGGGATGATGAATAAAGGGATTCATCCAGGAGAGTCCTCTATATTGTTTCTACCCATGTTAGACATCGATCCAGGTAACAATGTCAGGGAAAATTTAATTAAATGAGTGGGTGGAGTGACTGTTAGTGACCTTTCCTAACAAACACTAGCTTAATAATAGATTAATTCCAAGTTATGGTCATTTCTGAGATATGAGCACCCTATAGTTCTAAGATACCCAGATAAGAGAGAATTTACTATATTTAATTATTAAGCATATGTGTGAAAAAGGGGTTTCGCCTGCATATATTTTTCTAGACTTTTAGAAAATAAACCTTTTGTTCACAAAACTGAAAAGAAACCTTGTGTTGCAATTTGTGGGGGGTCCAATGCTATATTGACTGGACTATGACCCAGCTCAGTCCAGTACAGTTGTTGTTGTCATAGTTGCAGTTATGGTTTAAGCCACTCTGCTATTCAGTTCTTCAACTCTTCCAGCCATTAGCCTGGAACTATACTTTATTGCATCACATCTCTTCTTCATTAGATTAAAGGGGTCTGGAAAAAAGAAAAGGGAAAAAAATGAAAAATCTTGGTTGTTGCCAAAGTGGTGTTTCAATAAACAGCTGCTAGGGACAAAGCTGTTTGTATAATTGGCGAGTGAGCAAAGCGAGCAAGACACTATGAGGAGTAACACAATTAAAAATCAGGTATATTTGTTTATATATGTTTGGATGTACATATGTCATTTTGTACTTTGACCCTGACATTTTTTGTTTTAGTTCGGTTGCCAGTCCCGTCCCAAACTTTACTAAACAGAATCTTCTGGTTTATCGATCATTACCCGTATCATCCTAGAAATACTGCTTTGAATTCTTTTGTAGGAAGCCTACGCAATAGTATTTAATTAAAAATTCATTGGCCATTAGGCTAACCAGGAAGATAAGTCTAGTGTAGGTATGCCCAGTTATGTGAAAGTATTGTGTGTTAGAGCTACTACTTAACTAAAGAATAACAAAGAAAACATTTAAATAACATGACTTCTTTTTTTTTTTTATTCAAATAGTTGCGGCAGGTGGTTACTATGGGATTAAATTCCCTTTACCCTATACACGTAATTTAAAACTCAAACTTTTCTTTCAGTAGCTTGAGTGTCAGAATTTAAAATCAATCTCTTAACACAGTAGTGTAGTTTTAGGCTCACTCGCCATTTATGCTCAAGCACATCACTAGTATTGTTACTAGTAGTGCTAGAGAACTATACAATAGTAAGTGAGATAGCTCAGCTATATTTTTAATTTAATGACATTAAATTCTCAAAAAAAAATTTAATTTTAATCCATAGATTAATACACTAAATAACATTAAGTAGAAGGCGATTAATAAAAGCGGGTGGAATCGGTGAGAGAAGGCGACATAGGTTTAAAAAAGGAAGACGAAAGAATGATAAAGAAGCAAAAGTTTCGCAAAGTGTAAGTCCACAATCATGATAGAAGGACCGAGAGATTCAGAAGCAGGAGAGATAGACAAAGGAGGAGAAGAGACTCCATGACTCAAGAAGAAGAGCTGAAGAAAGGAAGGAGGGACATAAGAAAAGCAGAAATAAAAAAGAGAGCAAGAGAGGGAAAGTGCTAGAGGATGATAACAATGAATAAAAAAAACGTATGCTACTGCATTCTTACTTTGTAATACATCAAGCACCACTGTGCATTTACAGTACACAGTATGAAATGGTAACCATGGAATGAAATAGTTACACCACGGCAATTCAGAATTATCACTATAGTATGTCCAAGTTGAGTTGGCATGACCGCAAGAGTGGTAAATGAGGAATGCACTTGGTAAAAAACCGGAAGCAATTTAGACATGAACCAACTGCAATTGATGCGCAAGTAAATCAACGTTCACGTGAAAAAGGGGCGGCTACTGGGGTGCGCATCATTAATGCAATGACTTTAGCTAGAGTTTAGTCAAGGCCGTCTTGCAGTTCTAAATAGTTATTTCCTGGCGCTGTTCTGTTCACAGGTACGCACCTAGACAGAAGAACCTGAAGGAGTGAAATTACTAGCCTCACAATATTACTCACAACCATTAATATTTAAAGAACAATTAGAATAGAAATAAGAATGATAATGAAAGCTTCTTAGTAGCTAACCCCGAAGTGAAGGTGGAGCCACTTAGAATTGCCACAGTATATCTAGGGGAAAAAACATTTTGTTGAAGGGTAATAAAAAATATCTAACAATCAACAATTAGGATATGCTATAGTACACTCTGCTAGCTAAATGTTGGCATTATTTATATTTACAGCTCGGCATTAGTTGTTAAAAAGGCATAAAAATTAAATCTACCTGTATCCTAGCTAAAGATTGTCAGGCGCTCATAGCGTGCATTAGTAAGGATAAAAAACACTCACAGGAGAAGGGACAAGTTCGTTGTTTACAAACTCATTGAATACTTGCACGTGATCGATTGCACCAAACTGCGTGACAAAATTTGGGCGCGTGTAGAGCGGGAAAGCTGTGGGGTTTTTTTTATTCCCATAGACTTTTGTATTGAGTTTGGGAATAGCATTTCCCCTCTGATTTTGGAGTATACTGAGGCCATATTTTTAACGATTCGGCGCGAGCTTTCCAATGGTGCAAACCCCGGATGCGTAGCTGCTTCTGTTCTAAAGTTATTCAAGTTTTTCTTGCAGCCAACTCAACTTGGACATACTATAAATAAACAACCCTCTCCGGGCTGGAGCGATAATTCTCCAAAACAATGGTTTAACTATTATATACATGATATAAACCATGTGTTTGAGGAATTATCGTTGATAACCAACCCGATCCTGAGGAGGAAGCCCTAGGGAGAGGGTGACCATCTAGCAAAAATTCCAAAAGTTGCCGCCTGTGGTTCCAACTATTTTGTACCATAATTATGGTTTGCAAAGATGACAGAATATGTTGTTTTGAGGGGAAAATAGTTTGATGACCGGACTATTCCATAAATCTCTGTAATACAAACTACTGTAGCGGAGCCCTGGATCACACCTAGGTTCGCTGTTTAACTGGCTCCGTTTAACTATGGCGAGTTGCTGCTTATGCAGAAGTGACTTATCTTCTAGTCAGGCGAAGAAGAGAAGAATATTACAATTCTTCTATCTTCTGGCGAAGTTCTGACATCTTCAAAAATGTCATATCACAAAGTCTACACAAGTAACTGTCTTTATGGATCTCCAATACTTCATCCAAGGTCACTCCCAACTTCTTTTCAGCTTCATTTTCCAAGATAGAAGCGAATTGTGAGAGCAGAGCAATAAGCGAAACGATTCTATTTCACGGTTGGTGGTAATTTGGTGTCCTGATTAACACCGCAATTTCCCAAGGAATTCGTGGGTCCTGTACAGTGCACCCCCTCTCACTTGACCAGACCCTTTCCTCGCTATGCGTTTGGTAAAGGGTCTGGCTCTGCGAGACTAGATCACACCACCCTCTGCCCCTTCTTGCGCAAAACAAAAAACAAAAACAACAACAACCTAAATACATTATTAAATATTGGTTGACCTAACCATTTCATTCACCTATATTCCTGTTGAAAATTCTGCCAGGACATCAAATGTATCTTGAAAAAATCTTCACTGATCCAGTGCTTCTGGCATGCTATATGTTGTACGATTTCTTCTTCATACAATCCTAAACCAAATAAATAATATAGCCACTGACACTCTATAGTAAGGCATCTTCGTAACTTACTGCTACTTGTTGCACAGTTCAGCCAGTATAATCAGCAGCTTCTTCCAACACATGCATACGCTTCACTGAAACACCCACCAGCTATCCAGCTTTGAATAGAGCTTTTAAACGGGGAGCCTGGGCAGTACTAAATGCTTTCTCCCACTCCCTAACTTCTACCCTTCCTCTGAAGTCGGCAGCCCAGCTATATCGCAGCTATGCTAAGGCTTCCCAAACACAAAAAGGAGCTCACAACGCGTGGGCCGTAGGTCGGAGAGAGGTGTGGCTATGCATTTTCAGCAAGTGCAAGAAATACCACCTGATCCTACTGCAAAAATCAATATATTTGATGTAAAGAAGTACATCCTTTCTCTTTCTCCAGCTCATAGCTATCCCTTGTTTCAAGTTTCAAATGTCAAACGTCTCATGCAGCTCATACTGGTTATGCCTGCCACTAATGCATCTTCAGAGAGATCCTTTAGTGCCTTGAGGAGATTAAAAACGTATCTTCGGACGACTATGAAGCAAGATCATTTGAACTATCTTATGCTGCTTCATGTGCATAAAGATAAAACCGATGACCAAGATTTAAAAGTTATTGTCAATGAGTTCATTAATTCAGAGCATAGGTTTGCTAAATTAGAATAAGCCTCTCATACTTTGTTAAACATTCTTATTGGACTTGTGATCATCATTGTATATTTATAAATTAAACCACATTTAATTAAGACCACACCCACTTCCTGGCCGGACCATGCAAAAATTGCTTGCTACAGGCCTGCAGCAGAGACAAAACCTTCTGAATCTAGCATTCCCTTCCATGCCTACAGATAAATATTTTTATCTTTTTTACTAAAATAGTGTATGGACTAGGAGTAGCTACCATAAACATCATAACATCACTGAAAGTCCGTAATGGCAATTCTTCAGGATTTTTCTCCCATGTGGAATTTTCAAGTCAGTAAGGATCACTAGTAAGGCCAACTTTATTTAAATTTTCTTCGTATCTCTGCCTAGACTGCTCACTCAGTTGCAACACGTACTCAGATCTCTTGAAGAAGCCATCTCGGAACAACCTCGAGGTGGTTTTGCCAACCAAGATGGCGGACCGGAAGCTCCACCCATTGCCGTGCAACAGCTCTATATAAAAGGATCGCCAAACATCACTTTGTTTTTAAGGTTTCCTGCACGAATACTCGCAGAGAATTTCTTATAGTGGTATCCTAAAAAAATGGCTCATTTGTGCTTCTTACTGGTGTGCTTATTAGTAATCGTCTCAGCTAATGATAAATGCAAAAATTGGCTGATAAATTTAAAGGACAAAGAAAAAGCTCTTTTGGGGGATGCAAACGCCATGAGAAATTTAGAGGAAACATTTTATCCTGTCAACGAACACAGCAGCCTGATCGTCGAGATCAACTACCTGCTGTTGCCTTTATACGGTGACTATGATTACGAGGAAGTGCAAGCGAATGAACACTCGACCCGAAAAAATGAAGCTAATCGTTTACAAGGTCACAATATTTTAAAGAGACAAATAAGTTCATTAAATCGGGCTGTAAATAAAAATGCAAGCAATGATTATTTTACCTTCAGGTGGATGAATTCACCGACGTACTTGTTCATCAATCAAGAACTACTGCGCAGCCTTTCTTTATATACATACTCCTATTCCTCGCAGGCACCACCAGAAGTGACTCTAAATTTTTCGGTGCCCTGTACTTGGAGTGAGCTCCAGGAATTCATTCCAACATCCAAGCATGGTTGCCCCAATGGATATCATGATCTGGTTTTAAAAGCATTCAATAATTTTACCTCAATAGTAAGTTTAGTAGCTAGCTAGCTATAACTATTTTGCAAGGAGATAGAAAGATTTTACAAGCAAATCATAACTCATTTTGGGAGGGTTGGGGTTTATAATTTTTTCAATTCTCCTCCACCCTGTAAGATGTGGCTGACATGTCTATAATTAGTTACAGCTTTATATATGATCATGATTCAGTAGTTATAATCAGCCTTAATTTTTGCCTCTTAGCAAGAAGGATGCATGTCTTTCTTTACACAGTTGAATTCTATTATATAACATTCTTACACAGTTTATATAATTCTAAATGTAATATATTCTTTGCACAGCTTAATTCTTTAATACTTCATCAATCATCTGTTTTTGAAAGTGGTATGCCTGAAGGAAAAGAAAGAGGTTTTACACTGTACTATTATGATACTAGTGAACCTAGTGGCTACTGCGTTCTAGACAAGGAAGGCAAGTACGAAAAACAACGGATATACCTTGGAGTTACAATCGGTTGCCTACTTGCTTTTATTGCTATCTGTGTCCCACTAATATTTTACATGATTTTTAACAAATTCCATGAAGTCATGAAACAGCCCCAGAATAATGAAAAGAAGAACAATTGGCGTTATTTCACATGGGGGACCGTGGCTACATGCTGTTTTCTTTCACTTATAATAAGTATCTATGATATTTATGTCTTTGCTTCAAACATTCGTTATTATCCTAGGCATTCAAATGGTAAAGAGAGCCATTACATGTACAGGATTTACGTATTCTTCTGTGTTGTTATTTCGCTCATGATTTTCTGCTTCATATTTGATGCAGTTCTTATCAGTGTGTCTTTGTGTCTAATTAAAAAAGCTAATAGTGGAGATACATTTATAAAGGACATTGAAATACCGGTATGGTTCCAGAAAGTTTTGAAAATACTTCCTTGTTGTTGCTTCTGTGGTGAGATAGATAGACCTGCTGGGCAAGAGCCCCAGGTTACCCAGGCCACTGTGGGAATTATACCTGTTGGGCAAGAGCAACAGGAGCCCCAGGCCACTGTCGGAATTATACCTACTGGGCAAGAGCAACAGGAGCCCCAGGACACTGTGGGAATTAGTCCTGCTGGGCAAGAGCAATAGGAGCCCCAGGACACTGTGGGAATTAGTCCTGCTGGGCAAGAGCCCCAGGAGCCCCAGGACACTGTGGTAATTAGTCCTGCTGGGCAAGAGCAACAGGACACTGTGGGAATTAGTCCTGCTGGGCAGGAGCCCCAGGACACTGTGGGAATTAGTCCTGCTGGGCAAGAGCAACAGGAGTTCCAGGACACTGTGGGAATTAGTCCTGCTGGGCATGGACCCCAGGAGCCTGAACAGAATTGGCCCTGTAACTGCAATAAGAAAATCTGTGCACAAAGTGTTGCTTTATGGTTCGGCAATTTTATGGTTACAGCTTTTTTACAGCTCATAGGATTCCATGTGTTCTTCATGGTGTTGGGAGTCCTGGCCACACCTGTTCATTCACTCTCGATGATTTGCTTCTTCGTTTCTTTCTTTGTCCTCTCGATAGTATTTTTTGCAATGTTATTGAAAATTACTAACACTGAAAACTATTGTATATTTTTCTTCTCCTTTATACTGGCTGTACTTGGTATCTTAATCCTTTATCTCATTGGTATTATACTACTATTCTTACTTCCTTGCTGTGGAAGACTACAATTATGACAGTGGAATATTGACTCTCTTGGGCCGCATCCTTCCTGCTGCTGTCAGTGGATTTTTGATATTCTGTGGCAAAAGATTAGTCCAGTATGTGAAGGAAGGAGGATTCGCAGGGGGACAGCCACAAGATGTGCAAGAAGAACCCCAGGCGATGCAAGAAGGCACCCAGGCGGTACAAGCCTAAACTGTAATCATTTAGCTACTTGTGCTTACTTAGATGTGTTTGTAGATATTGTCTATATTTAGCCTACCTATTTTTGTTGTGAGTTTGCAATTTTAATGCCTTTAAAATTCAATATTGGTTTGATTTCAGTTTTTAATGCTACATTAAAAAAAAACAACAACAATGCATGTATACTAATATAATATAATATATCTGCTATTTTGCTACAACACCAAGTTTTTTTATTATATATATATATATTATGTATGTTATAGTTATAAACCAAAATTGAGGTTTGTATGCGATTTATAAACTCCGAGACACGAGGGCGCATTTTATAGCCCAAACATAAACAACGAGCAAAGTATAGCGTTAGCGGTGCGTTATACCAATTTGATTTTTTATAGCAACCAATTCATTTTTAATGCCAACATGTTTCAGCAGACTGCTTCTGCCATCATCACGGCTGATTTATAAAAATAAAAACAAAAATGCTATAATTAGCCAAAGGGTAATGCTTGACAAAATGCAATATATTGCCTAAGGTTGATTCTTGTTTATTTATGTGAGTGGCCTCAGCTGCTCTCAATATTAAAGGGGAAAGCTCCATTCCCGAGTCAGCCTGTGAACAAGGATATTTCACCAAATCACTACAGGCAGAACATGTATGGCAAGAAGGGAGTCATGTGATTCATTGGAATCAAGTAAAACTTTTGGATTTTTCACAAGGCAGGTTGAGAGAAAAGTAAAAGAAGCCATCTACATAAATATGTCACTCAACAACTTAACCATGAATAGGATTTATGTTCTTTAATTCTAATGCCTAGCGCTCTTCCTGATTCACCTATATAGAAATCTCCACATTCACACATGATTTAAGTAGGATCTTTTACTTTTGTGAGAAGATTTGACAAAGTGATTTTTGTTTTAAAAGAAGTCCTTATTCCATAATCCCAGAGTATCTTTCTTATTCTCTCACACATTGTTGAAGCATATGGAATAATTGCTGTCGCTTATACTGGATCTTCATTGAGGGTAGTTGTGTCAACCTGCTTCTTTTTCTTCTTTAGCTCATGTTTCACTTTATCCACAATACTTCTAGGATAACCATTCATTGATAAAACACTTCTAACATGGTCTATCTCATTCTTTAAGGATGATTCACTCGATAGACTGTAAGCTCTTCTAACTAAACATTTTACAATACCTTTCTTCACATGTGGGGAATGGTTGGATGGTAAGATATATATCTATCTGTGTGTGTTGATTTTCTGTGAACACTAGTCTTCATTGTGCACCAATCATCAAACCTACTGACCAACACATCCAGAAAAGGTAAACTACCGTTTGTTTCTACTTCAGAAGTTAATTGGATAGAAGGAAATAGTGAGTTTAGAAAAAGAAGTGATTCACCCAAAAGCAAAAAATATAGTCGACATATCTTCTCCATTGCTTTGATTACATCATTAAAAGTGAGTTTTTGGATGAATCACTTCTAAAGGATTTTTTATTTGACTGAAAATGAATAAATGATCATGTAGCTAGAAAGTTTTGACAAGCTTGATAAAATGAGAACACCTGTACTATGAACGTCATTACCTCCTCTAGTCGGCATTTTCCGGTTAAAATAGGATATAAAAGTGCCAGGTTTGTGAAATAAAGTGCCTGAACCAGGTGGTTGAGATGAGAGGACCGTCACCGTATACTGCATGGTTAAGGAGAGGATTTTGTGTGCAAGCAGCTGTAATTAACCACTTACCCTGAGGCAACCTACTGTAAAAGGTGAGCTGCTCCTCTTTATCTTCATTAGAATTTATCATTGAAAAAACTTATGGTATATTTTGTATTAAACTTTGTGGGGGACGGAACTGCAATCAACGTAAACGAAGTCTTAATCGATCGAATCCCGTCGGTAGTCGCCACCAGAGTCCGTAGCGTGGCTGATATCCCGCAGGTACGCGTAGGCTCTCAATTGCACTTTTAATCAAAAGTCTATGCACTGGTCAGGGACACAGCTAGCACAAAATAAAATAAAAGACAGACTGAGCAAACACGAGACACACGCACATAATAATGTTCAACATTGAGTCCACCGCGCATGAGCAGACAGGCCCCACTGTGATCGACCCTTTACCATAGCGGGAATATACAATGACACAAAACTCAACAAATGACATAACACAAAAGTAATAATCTTCTTTCTTCCTGATCTTCTTTACTTCTTCCTCACTCTGGAGGGAGGCCCCACATCTCCCCCGGCTAAGACTTCGCCTGTAGGTGAAGTCTGATAACCCAGGACGACCTCTGACTCAAAATCGAGCTCATCTTCATCCCAGTCCTGACGACTAAGTCCGTCAGCGTTGCCATTAGTCTTGCCAGGCCTGTATCTGATATCGAGTTCACGGTCCTGTAGTTTAAGGGCAAATCGCTTGAGACGCTTATTCAGCTGCCTGCTGGACAGAAGTGACGTGCAAGCACGATGATCTGTATAGACTACCACAGCCACACCATATAAGTAAAAGTCAAAATGCAGCACAGCTGCAACAATGGCTAGAGCTTCCAACTCGGTGACGGAGTATGACTTCTCGGCACCTCTTAGCTGTCTACTGAAGAAAGCCACAGGCAACTCCTCCTCTTTTCTACAAACATGTAAACACGCACCGACTCCTCCACCTGACGCATCCGTATACAACACAAAACAATCTTTTGCACATGGAACATTTAACACAACACGTGAACATAAACACTTACGTAAACTTTGGAAGGCTTCGTCCATCTCCCGTGTCCACCGGACCCTCTGTGGAGCTGACAGAGACACGGCTGGAGTAAGCTTCCCTGACAACCCAGCAAAACCACGGACAAAAGCCCTGTAGTACCCAACCGAGCCAAGAAAAGACCTTAGTTGCTTCTTGGTCTTGGGCCTCCCATATTCAGCCATTGCTTTAACTCTCATCTCTGGCACAGCCACCTTACCACTACCAACTTGATGTCCTAGATATGTCATATACTTCCTCCCAAACTCACATTTCTTCAGCTTCACTTTAAGACCAGCTTCACCCAAACACTCTACAACTCTTGCAATATCCCTCAAATGATCTCGCCAACATTCACTAAAGACAATTACATCATCAATGTAATTAGAACACACGTCGGCCACTGGCCTCAAAACCTCCTCCAAAATAGCCTGAAACACTGCCGGGGCATTCTTTAATCCGAAAGGCATTCGGACAAACTTAAACCTCCCAGCTGGACATACGAAAGAAGTCAATTCTTGGCTATTCTCTGCTAACTTGACTTGATGAAAGCCTGCCGTCAGATCCAGCTTGGATACCACTCCACTCCTGCCCACCTTATCTAGAATCTCCGACAATGAGGGAAGCCAATACCTCCTAAGTGGGGTAACCTTGTTTAACTCTCGAAAATCCACACACAACCTGATCCCACCATCTTTCTTCCTCACTGGCACCACCGGACTGCACCACTCCGAGCTACTCTCCACAATGATACCCAAACTCAACAACTTCTTCACTTCTTCATTCACCGCACCCCTTATATGCATAGGTACCTGATGAGGTGGCAAGTTGACAACATCACAACCCTCCTTGACCTCAATAACACACTCCCCCAATGTACATAAACCTGGACATTCGCTAAAATAACCTTCCAATCTGCTCAACACTCTCTGCAGACTCTTCTCGCAATAATCATCACATTTCTCATCCTCCAACACACATTTCTTATCCCACATATCACTCATCTCCTTATTCTCCTCCGCCACTAGCTACACACACTGCATTTACACCCACTCCTCTGCTCTTATACCTCTTTGTGTTGTTGATGTGAACTATTTTACTCTTCTTCCCACCTTCATTACACACTCTATAATTAACTCTTGATACTTTCTCCACCACCTCATAGGGACCTTCCCAGGAAGCCTCCAATGCTGCATGCAATCCAGGAATCCTCAACAAGACCTTATCACCCACGTTCAATTCCCTCAATGACTTAGACTTGTTAAAACTCTTCATTCTCGCAGCAGTTGCAATACTTGCACTCGCCACTGCTACTTCATGCAACAATTTCAACCTCTCCTGCAATGACATGACCCACTTACTAACTTCAACTTCCTTATAACAGTCACAAACCCAACCAGCATACAACAAATCCAATGGACCTCTCATCCGTCTACCAAACACCAACTCATGAGGTGAGAAACCAGTATCCCTATTCACAACCTGCCGAATGGCAAAGAGAGCCATTGGCAGGAAAGTGACCCAATCAACTCCGTTAGCCACCGCCTTAGTCAACATGGGCTTGAGCGTGCCATGAAACCGCTCAACAATACCATTCCCTTGTGGCCTATAAGGGGATGTCTGTATGCTATCAATCCCCAGGATCTCATACACTCTCTTCAACACCTTTCCAATAAATACACTACCCCTGTCGCTCAATATCTTCAAGGGAAAACCTGACCTCGAGAACATTGCTATCAACCCTTCTGCAACCTCCGCAGCCATACATGTCCTCATAGCAACCGCCTCAGGCCACCTGCTCGCCAAACAAACCAAAGTAAGAACAAACCGAGCACCACCCTTGCCCTTGGGAAGTGGGCCCACTATGTCTACCGCTACACTTTCGAATGGCTCTGAGATGATAGGTCTCTCCACCATCTGCACCTTCCTGTTACCAGCTTTGTTAACTTTCAAGCACAACTCACAGGAACTACAATATGCATCAATATCAGCACCCAGCCCTGGCCAAGTAAACCTCGAATTCACCAACTCTCTCATCTTCTTGCCACCCACATGACCCATCTGATCATGTGCCAGCCTCAGCACTGCATCTCTTCTCACTTTAGGCAACACCAATCTTTCCCGAGCTCCTAACACTTCATCCACTACTCGATGGAACAGCAACCCATCTTTGTAGCTATAGCCCATCTTACCATCATTCGCCAATTCTCTACAATGCCGCAAAGTTCCATCTTCCGCAGTCTCTCTTTTCAGCTTTTCCAAATTATCGACATCAACCAACACCGGGCAGCTTAGGTCTACTGGCTCAACTTCACCTTCATTGGTCTCATCTACCGATGCACACTCCACATCTCCATCTGCCTCAACTACAGACCACTCCGAGACAACCTCAGCAGAACCTACTGACTCCCCAACACCTGTACATTCACTAGCCACCTCAGTACTATCCAACACTGCAGCCTCGACAGCACTCTCAACAGACACTTGCTCACCAGCAATATTGTCAATCTCTTCCAAGGACACAGGCACTGAACCTTCCTGTTCCCTGATCTCCTCTGAAGCTTTCTCAGCTAACTCTCTTTCACTCATGGAACGAGTGACAGCATTAGCAGCCCATAGTTCACAACCTTCAGACTGCTCCCCAATCTCATTCTTGTTCAATGGACTCTCTGACCCGCAGGCCTCCGCCAACAGTCTCTCAGCACATTTTTTCTCCATTGGCACTGAAAACAAAACTTTCTGACACAACATCCCTGCAGAGGCAACAGCTACTTTCTTAAGGAACTTCTTCCCCAACACATCAATCTCTACCTCAGCCATCCTCGTCTCTACCGGTACTCCTGTAGCACCCAGTATCTCTACTGTATCAGGAAGTAACTGGGACTCATACACCAGATTGCCAGGCACAATGGTAATCTCCGCTCCAGTGTCAACCACAAACTGGGACTCAAAGCCATTCACTTTTCCTTCAACGGAGTGACCATCAGACTTGACAGCCACCAAGTTGCATGTCTTAGGCCTGTCTCCACCCCTGATCCCAAGACTCTTAGTTGAACTTGTGGCACTCCTGCTACCACTGTTACCACTACCAGAGCTAAAAATAACATGCGGACATCGGTCAATTACCGTACAGAACTTGATTTGGACCGCACAATCAATGATATGCATGGTCATTGTGTCCGGGCCAAAAGGTGTTGCATCAAAAAGAACCAGAAATAAAGTTTTCTCACTCGCTGGAAAAACGCGATACGCGACGGGCCGGGAAGCAATAATTAAGTCAGTCGCGTGATCCTTCCGATTGTGCTGAATCAGCAATTTCAGTTCTTCAGGAATTGATTGCGTGCGCGGAGTCGATTGCTACCTTTCCCTCAAGTTTTCTGCGGTGTTCTTCTGATTTAGCTTCTTGTTAGGCTTGTATGGTTGTGTCCAAGAAATCTACGATCTCTTCGTTAAGTTTATTTCCTGTTGTCAGCAAAAAAAAAAGTGCTATTAGCTGTAGCTTCTTTTGTAGCTAGTGCTCGTTATCAATGAACGACTGAACTGGCACTGCTAGTTAACTATTTCTTAACAACTATCACTAACTCACTTATTTAAATCATGTAAGATGTTCACCTGTCAACCTTATAATAAATGATAGTAGTGCATGAACTATAACTATCCTTTGATTCACACCATGATTATTAATAGTTCATCACTGTTTAACCATACTCTGACCAGTTTAGTAATAACAATCATTTGAATAATAAATGGGTTGACCACTCAAAATAAGTCAATGTCCAGGCAAACTTTGATTTGTTCCGGACAAATTGTCCAGACAATTTTTGAGTGTTATTTTTAGGTCTGCACTACTATTACTACTGCCACCATTATCCTTATCTCTTCTCTTGGGGCAGTCAGGAGACTTATGACCTTGCTGATTACATGTATAGCACACCACCTTAAAACCATCATTAAATCTTGTCCTGCACTCAAAACCCTTGTGGCCATAACCATTACAACGAAAACACCGCCCTACTGACTTGTCCTCTCTCCTAGGACCCCTTAGCTGTCCTCTTGACTGCACGTTAGTAGTTTTTAATGTTGTTGCCACCTCATACAAATCTGAATACGAATTAATCTGTCTACTATCAATGAGCCCTTGCTCTGTTAAGGGTAGCCCTAGCCTAAATATTGCTTTCATCAGAAACAGGGCTAACTGATCCTTGTCTTTAGCATTCATTGCAAACTGGTCCACAAGCGTCTTGACATGTCTATACCTCTCAACTCGATCCATATTCTTAGTTTCGTCCTCTAAATAACAAATAGTTTAATTTCAACCTCTCTCTGGCTCAATCCCACTCTCTCCAACAATCTCGCCTTCAACTTCTCATATGTACAAGCACCACTACCCATCAGATCCAACACACTCTCTTTAGTTTTCGAGGGTAATTTCGATATCAAGATATGCCTGTACTCACTCTTGTTCACACCAATATCCTTCAACTCAGCCTCAAACGCCAACAAAAAGTGACTAATGTTCGACCCCTCTCTATATGGGAGGAGGCGATCTACCATCCGACCCTTATCTAGGACCGTATTTCTCCTAGAATCTCTCTCTTCCTTCATACCCGACAACAACCCTTGTACTAACATCAGCATTGTGTCTACTTTATCATCACTTGTAATACCACGCTCTGAAGTTTCTAACAAATTATCATCCTCTAAAGTAACACTTTCTCTTCTTATCCTACTTCCTCCCTCTCCATCAGCCTCAGATACACCTTCACCCGATCTCCCAGTCAACTCATCAACATCTTCACTGTTCATTCTCACTACACTACCACCAATCCCAGACTCAGTAATATCAGCTCTATTACTAACTGAATCCACACCCTCACCAGCACTTGCCTCACTATTGCCACCTGAACGCTTACAAGCTCTATCGTACCGCGCTCTCGTCAACATCCACAGCAGCCCAGAACACAAGAGACTTCGGAAGCCTACAGAAACAAAAAAAATTTACAAAAATTAAACACGTAACACGGGCGTTAAATAGAAAACAAGTAAAACACAAAACACAGAACAGTTTGTAGCCGCTCGACGGTCGTGAGTAGTAGAACACCACGGAAGATGCCTTTACGACGCTCCTCGTAGTACCGCTGCCACCAACTGTGTGGGGGACGGAACTGCAATCAACGTAAACGAAGTCTTAATCGATCGAATCCCGTCGGTAGTCGCCACCAGAGTCCGTAGCGTGGCTGATATCCCGCAGGTACGCGTAGGCTCTCAATTGCACTTTTAAGTTTTAATCAAAAGTCTATGCACTGGTCAGGGACACAGCTAGCACAAAATAAAATAAAAGACAGACTGAGCAAACACGAGACACACGCACATAATAATGTTCAACATTGAGTCCACCGCGCATGAGCAGACAGGCCCAACTGCGATCGACCCTTTACCATAGCGGGAATATACAATGACACAAAACTCAACAAATGACATGTCACAAAAGTAATAATCTTCTTTCTTCCTGATCTTCTTTACTTCTTCCTCACTCTGGAGGGAGGCCCCACAAACTTCTCCAATGACTTCATACAGCAATATTGTTTGAGATAATATTTGTTAGCCCTGGACTTGCCTAAAACGTTAAAAAATTATACAGCTCCATATTGTTTGTGTTTTTTTTTAACCCTGTGAAGTACAAGCGTAACTTGAGTGGCTTTTACACAATACTTTTCTGCAGAAGTGACCACAAGTCCATGTGTGCACACACACACTGTCTGATTTCAGTGATTCAGTTATTTTCGCCTGTACTTTTATAATAACAGCAGTTTTTCTCTGTTTTAAGAGTTGATGAATTACTTTATATTATTTATAGCTATATATAGCTATAATTGACGGAGCAAAGAAGACCTTGTAAACTACCAAAACCAGTATAATAAAACCTATTATTATAGTGTACATGCACTAATTAGCTAACAGTCTACTTAACAAGAAACATATTCTTTGGAGCAATACAAGCTAGATCGCAGTAATGCAATTAAAAATGCAGCGAGATGTTTAAAAAAAAAAGGAAATTGAGGATATTTTGTGGATAACCAGTTATGTAATCAGGTACAGCATTCACTATAACATATCAACAAACATTTAGTTGTTGTTTTTTTTTAACTGTTACAGTACCTTCAATTGTCTATGTACACTTTGCTGAGCTAGCTAGGTAGAGTTTCAAAGGAGTACCATGATGATCCATTGAACACACCAATTTGTGTAGTGTAAGTCATCCACAGGGGTGTACGAATATTAACAAAAAATACAATATATATGTATATATTATATTATTTATACTAGAAAATGCTCGTGTAGCATTGGTTGGGCGAGTGAGCGAAGTTCTGGAATGCGCGCGCGCGTTTAAACGACGACGTACGACGTGTTTAAAGGACGACGTATTCAGGATTTCCATAGACTAAATCTTAGAGTTGCTCGCTCGCTTCGCTCGCTCGCCAATTATATGTATATATATATATATACATATGTATATATATATATATAACTACATGTGGCTTGTTGTAAACTTATGAATGCCACCAAGGTTATAGGGGCAAAAATTTGAAGCATTCATAGAGTCCATCAACTTCAATTGAAATAGAATAGATGAAGGATCACACCACAATGCGTTCAATTTGAGCAGTAGCTATCTAGCTAATACAAGTAGTTTCACCTAGCTAAAACAATTCTAGTTACAAACTGACCTTTAAGCAGCATAACAGGTCAGCTGACTTCCAGTTATCCCATACTGAAAGAATTTGAAATGACTGAATAAAACGGCTAAACAAAATACAATCGTCGTAGCAAATACAGCACACACGCATGAGTATGGGGTCACCGCATCCTGTTCGTTTAGTTTCTTTTCTCAACACAGGGCAAAAACTTGAATTTTCCTGTAGTCAAGTATTTAGGATATTTCATGTTTTTCACATTTCTGGTACAAGGTAGGATTAAATGTCCTATAGTGCTGGATATTTAGCCCTTTACTGGAAAGGTGGTGAAAGTATGAAATGTCCTAAGTACATGGCTACATGAAATTCAAATTTTCTCCCTGTGCAATTCTCGTGTCTTGACCTTCTTATTTCACCCTTCAAATTAACTTGAATAGGTGACAGGGATTAAGGTGAGTATTAATATTGTAACCTGGGGCTTGATTTGCTTCGTTTCTATTAATTTAATTCAGCACATTTATTTTTACCTCATGGTAGCTAGCCAGCTGGCTTTGATCATCTGAGTTGGGGGAATGAGATGAGATGATAGTAACAATTCATAGGATAGTTAATAGCTACAGAGAGCATAATGATTGACTATTGTCATTCACTACAATTATAATAGTTTAGCAACGTAGCTTCAATTACCAAAGTAGCTATTTGCAAAATTTGTTGGATCAATTCTTCTTGTTATGAATGTATTATTATCCTGTAGTTGCAAGTTAATTCAGTTTGACTTCACCACACTATGGCCGGATATGAAGTGAATTTTGTCCATCCATTGCTAAAGAGGCATGAATGCCCTATTTGCCTCTTCGCTATGAAAGCACCAGTACAGACAGAATGTGGTCATCGTTTTTGCAAGAAATGTCTGGAGCCTGTGCTGAAGCATCGCCGTCCCCTCTGCCCTCTGGACCGACAAAACATTTCTTCTCAGAGCGTCTTTCCCGACAACGTTTACCAGAGAGAAATCAATCAGCTAGAAGTCTACTGTAACTTCAAGTCCCAGAGCTGCCCTTGGGTGGGTCACCTGAGTGAACAAGAAGTGAGTGGGGTGCGGGGTTTGTGGGAAGTGGAGTTTAGCTACCGTATCAACCCGTAACTAGTTAGTTTATTCGAGTATGTACGCCGCATTCTGCTGATTATGTTTGCCAATTATATGTAAATATTTTGCCGTCAATCAGTGTGGGGTGGAGTCTTATGGCCAGGTTTTACCGTTTCAGCCTGGGTGTAGATTAGTGTAGTTACTAAAGAGTAGGGGCTCTGGTTAATTCCTATCCTGTGTTACTCATTCAAGGTATAATTATACAAGTTTGATTGTCTCTACAGAAGCTTCACCACCAAGTAGTGAACAGTATGATATCTCAAAGGGAACTATGGGAGTTATTATAGGACTTTTATTGTTAATACAAATATTGAGTGAATAATTAGCTAGTAAAAAAAAAACATTCTGTAATGTAGGCTAGCTTCTATTATTACCTAGGCAGAAAGAGAAGAAGCAACTTAGTGGGAGTTGAATGTAGTTGTATTGGGTGGAATGCTTGGAAGAATTGTATGGATGGTATGAAGGTTCTGCAAAAGATGCTCTTTAGTTGTTAATGATATTATAAGCACTTTCTCATATCTGACTATGAGAATTGTAGGGGCAAGTTGTACAAGTTTGGCTGCTTTGGTAATGTTTTATTATAGTAGACTATTTTGTTGCAGGGATGGATCTAGCACTAATGACAGAGCGAGGGACCCAAAAATATTTAGCTAGGTCAAGTATTGTACATTCATCCTTACAATTTTTCAAAAACTTGATTGGTAGGGGGGGACGTAGTCTGGTATAGCCGGACCCTATACCAAACCGCTACACAGGGAAAGGGTCTGGTGTCAAACCTGTACACCAATTTGTATCAGATGACTACATTCCTGTGTGACCAATGAAATTGCTGTAGACATATCACATGATCAATTGAGGCTTTAAATGCCTGTGCAACCAGAGCAGGAGCGAATCAATTCGAATTCTTGTGCAGGCTATTGCTAAGCAACTGGACCAACTGCACACTATGAATTTTAAATTGGATTCCACGAGTGCAAGGAGTCTATAGGCCTGATACCAGACCCTTTTCCCCTGCGCAGTGGTTTGGTAAAGGGTCTGGGAAGGAGTGGAAGGGTCTAGCCCCCTTGCCCCCCCCCCCCTCCCTCCCCCTCCTGAATCCTCCCCTATGAGGGTCAGATTTCTATTAGAGAAGTTCCACTGTATTATTTACCTTGACTTTAACCCCCATGCTTTGATACTTATGCAGGAGCATGTCAAGACCTGTGAGTTCGAGTGCACCCAGTGTGGTCAAAGTCCGGGAAGGAACGGATCAGGTAGAGTTGGTCACTATTATAGTGAAACAGAAACAGCAAGTGCAGAAGCACAATTCCTAGATAACGAGTCAATAATAGCTGACTAGCTACATTATTGAACAACAATAAACAGTACTTGTGGCTCGCAAACTTTTTTTTACATCATTTTGGCTCATAATATTTGTATTATTCAAATTTGTATTATTCATATTTGTATTATTATTCATATTTCATTTTCAAGCATTTTCCCCCTTTTTTCTCAATTTTTCCGAAATAGCGTGGCAGAACAGGCGAAACTTTAACGGCTCATAACTCGAAAACTACTGATAGCCTGCTAATTATTTATGGCTCATTTTGAAGGAAATTTTAAGGAGTACATAGCAAATACAAAAATAAAATTTTGATGGAGTGCTCCAAGTGGGCTGTTTTCTCAGATCCTGTCACATATATTTGTCACTTTACAATAATGTTCTATGAAGATATTTGTGTTGTGTGAAGTAATAACTTTTGGTTAAATAATATTAGCTATTGCAACATGAAAATGTACATTCCAATCCAAACTATTGTTTCATTTATTTTTCTAACAAGCTATGCATTATAGCTATCCATCCAAAATCCATAGAGGACAAAATCTTAGTCCGAGCAAATTATTTTGGGATTGTCACTGAGGGCTACCATCTTCTCCTGCAGTTTGTAGTAGCTAAGCACTGCCAGATTATTTCCAGCATAATTAGAAAATAATTATACTCTTGCAGAATTGAATAATTCTTGCCCTCCTCTCACAGTTCATCCAAACTGTTTGCCTATAAACGATTATAGCTGTAATATCGTGTGTGTCCGATTTTTTTTTCCATTTTGACCCTTTTTATGTTTTGAATACTGCTGAATGTAGCTGATAGCTATTTTTTTCATTCTACACAGGAAGTGATTCAACAACATTATTATAATTATGTTAATTACCAGTGGATGATAGGGAGTTGTTAGTCTATGATCTATCCCCAGTGTTTTCATTAGTTCCTTGATAAGTTTATTATTAACCCTCAGCTGGCATGTGGAGAGGGTTACAGTAGTTGTTCAGGACTCGGGAGCCTCCTCCTGAACAAGGGACAATAGTGAGGCAGATTTGTGAAAAAGATGTGCACTTCCGGCAGAAAGCGTGAAAATTGGTACAAGGAGGCTTTAAAATATGCTGAATCCAAAAATAAAGGGAAGCAAGTCATACTGGTAATATAACCTGTGGAAAAATCGATTTGAACATTAATAATCAAATTTAATTACCTAAATTATCATTATTAAACATTTTTGGGATCTCTCCACCTAATACCATATTTTCAGTATTTAAATTTGTTGGTTTAAATATAATGATATTGACAGAATAAAGTTAAATATAATCAATATTAACAGTTTACATTATGTAACTATAGCATATCAAAAAATGAACTTAATTTTTTTAACTGTATTATGCACATTGCCCACCACAAGAGCACAACTGTGTGCATGGTAAGTTAGTTTTATAGCATTTGCACCTGCCAGTACAGTTGTTGTTCTTACAGGTACATTTCACAAGTTCACGACAAGCTTTGGATGCTTCAGGTAGTGTGCTCCATTTTGGTACCCAGGTATCTCCTTTCAACCAACCCCAATCTGTAGGAGAAGGCACTTCGTAACTTACCACAAGAGTTTTGCCCCACATGTGTCCTGCCTGAAATAACGCACGTTTGGCATGCTGAAATAATGCCAGCAGTGCGTTATTTCAGGCAGGACACATGGGGGACATCGGGGACATTTATATATAAACTAGTGATGTGCTAGAAAATATTCCTCTGGTTGGGGGAATATTTTCTATCTGTTGATTGCCACTAGCAAAAAAAATGTTCGTGCCTCGTTGACACTCTGTCAAGGTGATTTACGCTTGTACAACAGTACGACAAACCTTTCCAAAATGTTCATTTCAGTATCAGTTATTTGGTGTGGAGAATCAGAAAGTTTGCAGAAAAGTGTCTGAAAGACTTCTGCTGACTGCCATATTTCCCATGCAGTTCTTTTACCAATCCCACTAAATGCTGAGACTGTGTCACAGCCAGAAAAAGCGTGTGAAAATAGTAGCCCTCGGGATCTTTCACTACCTAATGCAGCTGCAATGCCATGTGCAGAGATGAACCGGAAAAGTTTTCCATGGCCAAAGGCTATCCAGATTTTACAGTCCTGGAGTATAGCTGCTGTTCTAATGGCCAGCACAACTACATCTGTGTCAGTGGCTTGAATTATAATTTTCTTGAGACCATGCTTATAAGCATGTGCAGCATGCAGTAACATTCTCCCATCTGCCTCATCTTGTGTACATGGTTTTAGTTGTGACACATCAGATTGTGGGTTGGACAGAACTCTGTCTTCATAGGTTGTGATGAGCAGCTTGCAATTTGGTACACTAAAAGATTTCAATTTGCAAGCAAGGAAATTGAACAATCCTGTTTTGTTGGAATCCACCCTGAGAAAGGTCTTCCAATTTACAGGAAGTTTCGTACTAGGGGCTACATGTAAAGCATCACCAGAACCACGACATTCTCGCGCATATGATTTAATGCTTCCTGCTGTGTAGACATCCCACACAACATCCAACCGTTTTACACACTGCAATTGTCTAGCAATGTGGAAGAAATATATGCTCTGAATAGTCTCGGAATGTTTTCACCATCACACCGGATCTTTTTGGGTTCAGTGTGTGCACCAGTGTGTGCACCAGTGCAGCTTCGTCAATTATTTTAATGTGTGAAAGTGTTGTATCAACTGGTTATCCTGCCAATCCTTCCAAGCATTTCATTAGATCTGACTTGTTGCCCTGACGTAATGAATTATTATCAGCAAGTGCAGGTGGCCATGGATGATTCTCATGCTCAAAGAAAAAATCCAGTTCTCCCTCTCTTGATTGACATGTATTGTACATTTTAGAGAATAACCGAACATCACTTTTCATAGTAGTTTTTTTTAGTACTGCTTCTGGTATTTTTCTTCTGTCCCGACTTAAACAAAGGCCAATTGTTCTTGTGAATGGTGTCATAGAGAGATTTGATGTTCCGCCCAGTTGCTCTTCAGTGAATGTTTGGTACTGTTCAGCTCCCATTTCTTCAGCTGATTTGATAGCATCAACTACTTTATCTGGCATGATAACGTTAGTATGCAAGGTTACCAAGTCTGAACTATCATCTGAAAATAGGTTTCCCATTTCCTCAATTGGATTCACAAAATCTTTAGTATGGGAAAAAAACCAATTTCTGTATACTTGGTATTTGCTCATGATGAAGATCGCTGTTGATCGCTTTTTTCTACTCTTCACTTCATATTCAATAAGCATCCTTCCAATTTCTGGACCTGAGACCATCCAGCGTTTCAGTGCTGCTTCATTTTCACTTATTCCTATGATCCCAGCATCGCCTTTAACTATAGCATTTTGTTGCTCATGAATTTGATCATGCCAAACATGAAAACTTGTGAGATGTTTTCTGAGTAACAAACCTCCCCTTTACATATTCTTCATATATTTCTGGACATCGACTTTGAAGCTGCAGCAGATCTATCACATGAATAGTGAGCCACTCGCATAGTGGATATGGTCCATGGCAAACATCCAAGGAATTATCTTGCCCAATGCTTCTTTATTATAATAAAACATTTGCTTCTCGCTGTGATCTCAAGAACTGAAGGAAGAGAAGCTGAAGCTTCATGACTTTGCTCCAGTAGTTCAACTGTGGATGGCTGACTTGCATATGATTGCACCAGTCATCAAAATCAAGAGTGTCCTCTGATGTCAGCTCTTCCTTGTATGCAGCATAAGCACGTTTTTGTAAAACATGCAGAGCTGCTGCTGAATACTTGATGTTCCCATTGACCTCTGGTAACACGTGAGCCATTCAATAGACCATCCACTCTTAATTGCCTCCGCCCATCCACTACCAGCCAACCAGTCTCCAATGAGTCTGAGAAAGGACATCTCAATGTGAAGTCCACCTAACATTACTACAAACTTGCTCTCACCATACATTATTGGCCAGGTCCATTGTATCTTCTTGGCAATGGCATATAATGGCTGATCTACAGTAATGACTGGTACCTGGCCATGATTAACATGCTCAGTGGCCCTCTGAATTAAATTCATGCCATGCTTGACCATTGATACGGAATGTTACACTATCTCGGAAGAGTGGAAGAAGTCCAGTAATTGCTGGTGAACAAGATACTGCTTTCTGTAAACTGGCAAAATGAGCAGACCAAGAAAGGTTATCCATGCAGTGTGAGCATCATTCTGACATATAATTATTCCATTCCCTGGAACCATAGGTGCTATAGTTGGTGACAGGAGAATATTTTCACTGGGAAAAGCTGCTGGTTGTACAAGAGTGTACGTCTCTTATAAAGATTGTTTATGTGGAATTTTGTCCTATACAAGAAAGCCTGTGAGCTACACTCCTTTCAACATTGCTAGAATTTACTTCTGAGCAATGCTGAGTCAGTAAAATTGCTGTTCCATGAAAAGCAGTATGAGCTGATGTTGATGTAGTATCATGGTCAATGTTATCCAGATTTCCAGTTGTGAAGAGGCCATGTTTGAAAATTGGTTGGAAAAACAAGTCCATCTTTCTCAAACAAGTCTATGACTGCATTTCCAATGTCAGTGGACAGTTGAAGGATGTGATCGTAGGACACCGACAGACCATGGTTGAAAAGTACATCCACAAGTTCCCTCTTTCTTGTCTTACCATGAATAAGAAGACCCAGGTAAAGTGGTAAGAGAGTTTCACATCAGGATTATGATGACTTCCTAAACCATTTCTAGATCTTTTCATCGTATTGAAGTATTTGGGTCAGTGATGAAACTGCACATCTGATGGTGTTGCAGCATAGATAATAGAAAAGAGAAGGGATTGGAAACGGGGTCAAATTCCAGGCGATTGCTTGTCTCGGTCACTTGATAGCTTAAATAAAACCCGCCAAAATTAAAGTTGAACTATGAACTTAAAATAATGTCTACAGCTGTTGTTAGGTCGGCCATCTGTTCCCTCCTTGTTGATCGGGACTGCCTCGAGAGTGTCCAACGGCACAGAGAAACAAAAGAAGAAGTGAGACTGTTTGTCCAAGCTATCACTAAAGATGATTCTCACCTCGATCAGTTTGATTTATTCGCTACCCAGCTCATGAAGTTGTTAGATAAATGTTTCTTTTCCTGTATCTCTGAAGATGCTCAATGTAGATCCAAGTATGTACAAAGAGAGAAGGTATGGAGTGCTTTCCATCAACTGAGAATTGTGGAGGCGCGAAAGTTTTGTCATTGTTTCCCAAAGTTGTTAGCCCAATTGTGTATCAGCATGTTAACCAGAAACTATATTCAGATATTATTAACTGTCACCTTGGTGCCAAGTTTGATGATAATGCTGTTGACATTCCAACATTAACAAGTGATGAAGAGAACATCCTGAGGTATGTTGCTGGATATATCCCTTTTAAATTACTGAATCGCTACGAAAATGACATTTCTTCAAGTGATGGTATCATTGAATGCCTATCTGCAATGGCAGTTACTGGTGAAGATGGTAGCCTTTTGGAATATACAACAAAATGGATTGGACTAGTGAACAGAGGGGGATTATTTGAAGTCAATGATACCGCATATACATTCTTCAGAGAAATTGAAACTAAAATTAGGAAGAAACTCCTTATGGCTTTTGATAGAAAGACATCAGACCAGGACCTCAGAGAAATCATCATTGTATCTGTTGCAAGTGATGATAATGTTCAGTTTTATTAGACAATTCTTAGTGCAGATATCGAAAATGAAACTTGTGCCACAGAAGTGCTTAAGCAAATAATTGGTGCTTGGTTGACAGTGCATGGCTTTTCTATTGCTGGTGCATGGTTGGAACAATACTTGCAGGTCAGTAAGCAGGCTTCATCCAAGAAGAAGGGATTACGTACTGAGCTCAAAAGAGCCAAGCAACCTCCAGATTCTGAACAGTTACTGTAGTCCCTCTCTCTCTTTTTTTTCTTCTTTTTTTTTGAAAAAACAACAACAACATTATTCACAAACTAAATATTGTTGGTTGTTAGTGCTCTGAATGTCTAACCCTCTTTGGCAATGGTTCAGACAGGTCAGAAACATCATCCGTGCTTGATGAGCTGGTTGATCTTGCTCCACAGTTGCCACGGAGTTGTTCTAAAGCAGCAGACCCTTGCACCCTCAAGGACCACGGTGTTCTTGCAAAACTGCTGAACAGTAGGGTTGTCGCTACGTCCACCAGCAGCCCTTTGCTTACCAAAAAATGATTCCAGTGGGTCTTGGCAGAGTTTTTTTGATAATATATACTCCACTCCAGGAAGTGTCAGCAAACATGGGGCCATCTCCACGAAAGACTTGACTACAAAGGAAATAACATTACCATGACACACAACATCTGTAGCACGTGTATATGCAAACAATACACCACACTAAAGGACCACAAATCATACATAGCTGCAGAGGTGTAGAGCATGGGTGTGCTCTATTTTAGACACTGAGGAATGTGCTCTATTTGGACATAACATTATCTTACCAGTAATTCTTAACCCCTCTCTTGTCTGCACTGAAAGTAGCATCTTCTGCATCTCTGATGCTGAATAGCCATCCTTCTTCCCGCTTTCTATCCACCACTCTCCTTCACTGGGCCCTCCTTCTCACCACTTTTTTCCTACTATGGACAGAGTCTTCCCACTCTTGAAGATATGCAAGGAAATCATCAACCAACCACTAATGAAGCAATCAAAGAATCTGTCAAACATTCGAATAAACTTTATTGTCTCCACAGTATCGTCACTTCCATAGTACTCCAGGGCATGTGCAACAGATGAACTCAAAACCTAACAATACCATTAATTCAGGGACTCGTACAAAGGGGAACTTGGGGAAGGGGAGGGGGAGTGTTCCCATCTGCCACATTACCTGAGCAGCCAAATACACTCTCATCCTGGAGTAAGAAGTTCGGTAAACATGGTCTCGGCGTAACTTGGGGACAAGGCTGAGCCCAGATGCTGCTCTGTTGCGATCATAAAGAGAAACAAGATGGGTCCAGCTGATATGCTCACCGTCTTTCTGGAGGGTAGTATAATATAGTGGTTAGTGATGACAAATAATAATTATGCTCAGCAATCACTTACCCAAAGAGCATGTGAGTGTTTGTTAGCAAAAGAATTCGACCAGCAATTCCTGGTTGTCTTTAGTAAGTGGGGGACGTCACAAATGAAAAATATCTCTCTGTCGTCACTGAAGGGATTTTGAGTCTTATAGACTATTCCAGACTTTCCATGCATCTTATAGAATTTGCGGTTCGGGGATGCACCATCACAACAGAAAGCTATCACATTCATACCACAACATTCTAGGCGTTGTACGGCTTCCCACACAATAGGATATAGGGAATCGGCAGATATTCCTTTTGTAGCAAAATGAGCGTAAGGAAATTCAAGTGTAGAGAACATCCCCCTCACCATGAATAAAAACATGTGAGTGCTAACATTGCAGTGAGATGTTTTATCGGTCTGCTGTTCTACCTTGTCCAAAATCTCATTGACATCTCCAACATTTGTGAATCCTATAAGAGTGCAACTATGTTTGTCAAATACCCAGTCTTCTTTAATTTTCATCTCATCCCAAGCCAGAACAACAAACCTATCCTTCTCTGTATCAATTTTAGCTTCTTTCACCAACTGAGCATCAACCTCAGTAATAAATCCAACACCAGCACGTAGCCAGTGAGTATAGTCTCTCAAAGTCCTTTCGGATGGAAGAGCGATGAGTACACTACGACGTAAAGCATGGTATCCTCCAGAGGAAATAAATTTCATATGTAAACACCACTTAATAATGGCCTGATGCCATCGCATCTGTCGGCTATCTTTCACATCAGCAGCTTTTAGTTGTTTATCCCAAAATACTCGTTTAAAAGAATCTTCTGCATGCTCCTCATGAACTTTCTTTGACATTTCATTCATAATTGCTTTGAAACCTGAATCCAAAGCTGAATCCAAAGTCACACGATTCTTTTCCATGATCAAGTTAATTTTTCTTTCAGTCGTTTAATTTCTCTCGCTTCTGGTTCGAAGACGTGAGTAGCGCTTACTCCTTTCAGGAGTACTTAGCCATCTCAGATTGGTTTTACTATTAGTAGATTGTCGCTTCGATGGAGATAGTGATTTTTGTATCACCAAACGATGGTACATGCTACGCAAAGAATCACGGTGAGATACACATAAGGCACACCTGTTTTAATCAGCTAGCATCGCACAAGTGGAGACTCGGACAGTTTTAGCATGCAATTTCCCACCACAAAAAACTGGTGAAAATGAATCCACCCTTGCAATAACATTTCTTCTATCTTTAGACATTAGTTGTCCTTTTTTCGCCTCAGCCATTTCAACAAAGCCACTGTCTGGATTTCCAGGACAGACATTACACTTATCCAGAAGATTTAGAAGGTTTACCAAGGAACTTTGACACATACTCTCTGGGATGTCAGATAATAGCCCACACTTCAATGAATCAACTAGAAAGCCATGAACTGACAGGCTCCAGGTTAAGTCTTCCTTGATCCTAACAGAGTGTGTAATTACTAAAGATGAAGAAGGTTCATGGGATACCTTGTATACTATAAGATTATTCATATCTTGATTCTGAATGACCCATTGTGCATCAGGCAAGACAATAGTTTCTATTAGAGATTGTAGACCAATTGCCAATGGAGAAACAGAATCAGGAAAAGATGGTGTTGGACTACATAATAAGGAAGGCACTTCAACATCAGAAGATACTGAACTGGAGTATTCATCATGTGTTGATGAAGATGGTAAGAGGGAACTACTATTCAGAGATAAAGGAGAAGATTACACTGGGAACTAGCAGTATCATTCATACACACAGCAGGAGAGGGAGAAGGTTTTGAAGAAGGTTCTGGAGTAGTAAGTACAGCAGAAGAGGTTGCATCCGTATCTAGTTGCCGTGGGACTTGCTTACATGGTCTTCCTACCGACCTTTGACCTTTGCAGTTTCGTTCACTGTTTTTTGGCAACTTACTAAGTCTAAATTTCCGATGACCCATAGTAACCTGAAAGAAAGATTTAACATTACAATAAGTAGCTAATTATAGGCTATGGTTATTCATTTCACAGGTACCATACTCTTTATCCATGTACATAATGTATGTTAGAGACAAAAATCCCACAGGTCCTGACATATAATTATTTAGCCACATCCAATAATTGGTATATTCCTTTGCTGAAAATTTTTGCAAACCCGCTAAATGTAGGGTAAACTTAGTTCAACTTCAAGTCTGGACTCAGCTAAACTGGCTAGGCTAAAAGAATCCCACAGGTAACTTACGAGGTGCTTAAGGTCAAAAGGGGCCTCCAATTAACACTTCGCTTTATCTACGTCTCCAGTAACAAGATTCAGAGCAGTTCAGGCTGGCAGATAACACCATATACCAAGTAAACAGCAGTTAACTACAGCGACTTAGCCTGATTTCCACTGACAGATTCCTCTTATCCATTCACATTTTGGCGGTCATGGGCCATTGGGGGTGTGGCATCAATCTGCAGAATAGAGTAGGCCCCACCCACTATCTGCAGCAGTGGGGGGCTTTTGGTGAGCCCAAATTGTAAGTATCAAGGGTGTTAATTAGTGATAATTGTGTCATGCCCGCATTATTGGGCTCACCATACCTCCAAGGGAGGGGGCGCATAGCGGCCACTACCCCCCAAGGCTGCAAGTAAGTAGGAGAAATATACATATTAACATGATGTCAAAATAAGAAAAAGGAACTGAGGACCCTTTTGGTAGCCCATGACATCCTGCTGGACTGTGTATCACACCCCTCTGCCCCACTTATACCGCCTAATCAATCAACCCTAGCTACTCAACCTGATGTCACCTAGTCCCAAAATACATCACAATTGCCCTCTAACTCCTACCCCACTTCCCCGTCCCCCCTTCTACCAGTTGAGCCATAAATGTTCACTTTAATTAACTTATCATTATTATTATTATTTTTTGACTACATATGGATGCCTGCAATGTCTGACGAGGAGACCACGAGTCATGTTTCATACTGTCTGCAGTGTGAGCGAGGACTCCGTTAGCATGACCTCTGACCAACTGCTAGTCTCTCCGAGCCATCCCTAGGCTTAGGGGATGGAACCTGGCTCGCCAGTGTGCGTGACACATCTGCCAGGCTTTCTTTGGGCATCCTAATGTATTGCAGGAACGCCGAGCTCTGCCACCTGCTCAATGTTTGAATGGTCGAGTCTGCAATCCCTGCCTGCGCTGCTGATGTGGCTGCACCTATTCTAAAACTGTGGCCTGCGTATTGGTCTTGCGGGAGTCCCAGTGTCCTCAATATGTGCCTTATGACGTCGACAAAGTTGCATTTCAGCCACACTTTGCTGTCGCTGTCTGTAAAGAACGGACCTGGCTTTGACCCTCGATATGCCATGAAGCTGACCAGGGCAGATGGGCATAACTCCTGGTGGGTGCGACCCACAATGACATCTGCACCTTTCCCAAACTGGTCACACTTCGCTTTCTTGAGGTGGAACTTCACCATCTTTGGAGTTACTGGGTCATCCACAGTCACATCCCCCCACATCAGAGAAGTCGCCGGATGGGCAGATGAGCGGTTCTCAGGGAGCAACTCGCCTAATCGGAAAAACCCAAAGAATGCTGCACATGCTACGGCCCAGATGGGGACCTTTTGAGGGTGGTTTGACTTCTCTAGCGTGTCTCGAATCCTCAAGAGTATGCTGGCTGTGATAGGCAGCCGGAGTCTGTTCTGCGCTCGATTATGTAACCGGGCCCTCTTTATGCCTGCTTGCACCCTTTTGAGAGTGGGCAGAGAAGACGCTTTTCTAGGGTCCGGGAGGCCAAGGGAGATCTGCATATTCCGAACCGCCGACAGGTAAGACGTCCCTGTTTGTGGCGCTAGCCCCTGATCCGCAAGGTATGAGGCAAAGCAGCATAGGAGGTGCTCTGTAACGGGGAATGGCTGGAGGACTTTGTACAGGGTGCAAAATTGGTTAAATTTTCTTGCTGCTGCAGTATAGGTCTTCTGGGTGGCCGGTGCTAGGCCATTCTGAAAATATGCCGAAACTGATGGCGCCAGTGCGGAGAGATCCAGTCTGCTTGCGGGTTGCAGAGTAGTTCCATGAGGCCTTCTGGGATTCGAGCCGGCACTGGGTGAGCTTGGGGGACCTTTGACAAAAAAGAAGAGGCACGGTCACGTGATAAATCGTCAGCCAGGTGGTTCCTACTGGTACTAATTATAGACTACCCCACCGAAAAATTGAGGCTTGCTTCTGCGAATGCCAGGCACCTTAACATGTGCATTAAATGTGGCTGTCGGCTCGAGCGAGAGCTGATTGCAGCAACCACCACCTGGTTATCACAGCGACAGGTCACGCGGTGCCCTGCCCATCTATCCCCCCAACATGCACATTCCAAGATAATGGGGATGAGTTCCTTCAGTGCAATATTCAAGCTCACCGACCGGCTATCCCATGTTACTTGTAGCCAGTGGTGGCCTGACCATGCCCCACACCCCCAGGAGCCGGATGCATCCGACACCAGTTTCACTGAGGGCAGCTTACTGGTCGGTTGAAGGAAGGCAACACCATTCCACTGGACAACAAACTCCCTCCACCATGCCAAGTCCGAACGGAAGCCTGCGTTGAGGCGGATAAATGTGGACTTTCGCCTGCCGTTGAGGGCACCCTGGAGGAGGTCTAACATGTGTCTAAGAAAAGACCGACCCGGACGGATCACTTTGCATGCATGGTTCAGGTGGCCCACTAGCGCTTCAAAAAAGGAGGCATCAGGGAGCCTGATTCTCAATAACACTTGCTTATCTCTTCTTTTTTTTTTCTTCATTTTTTCTTTCATGCTTGCCTAAATATTTCATATTCATTTCATGGTAATACCAATACATGTAGTACTGTACATGTAATACTTCAACATTCAATATACATGAACTTTATATATTGTTTACTGTTAGCATAGCTAGGAGCAATTAGCACTTCAGGTGCGAACTAACCACTGAATACTTGATCAGCCTTGGCAAAATGTGTGGGTGGAACACTATACCAGAACCATTGGTAGTCAGAATACCGTAATATTAAAGCTAAGGAGGCTACTATTACTCTAGGGAAGCTGAAGTAAGTACGTAATTCCATATTTGTTGGCTAAATATACAAAAATAACTCTGGCATTTCTTTTATGTAGCTAAGAGCTTGTTGTCAATAGTGACTGGTAAATTCAAATAGTCAGAATGGCTTCAATTTGATACTATGGAAGTTACCACTGCTCAATAAAATGAGGTAAGAAAGGAATTTTGTATTTGTGTGCTAAAATTGGTGGTCTTTTGTTTTTGTAGCTTAGAGCTTGTTGTCAAGAATTCTAGGTAATTCAGATAGTCAAAGTAACTTCAATTTGATACTACAGAATTTATCAATACTCAGGAAATTGAGGTAAGTAGTAATTCCATATTATTGGCTTAAATTACAAATAATAACACTGATTTTTTGTTTATTGTAGCTGAAAGATTGTTCAAGAGTTACTGGTAATTGAGATTATCAGAATGGCAGATGTTTAATACTACAAAAGATAACAAATAGGTAAGAGAGTGATTTTGTATTTGTTTGCTGAAATAAAAGGTCATAACTGCTATTATAGTGTTTGCATGAACTAAGCTAAAACACAGTAACAATAATTTTTATGTTACCTAACTATCAGGCTCGTTCGCCATTTGTGCTCAATCATATCACTAGTTTATTTGGCGAGCGAGCGAAGCGAGCGAGACACTCTCAGGGGTAACACAATTGAAAATCAGGGATGCTTGTTGGTGAGCGAGACAGTATTAGGGGTGGATAATGCAAAATCGGGTATATGTTATATATGTATGAATGTACATAGGATAGTACGTATGCCCTTTAAAAGCGCATGCAGGGAACCTTTTCTCCAAAAAACATGGATTTTTAGGCTTGACCATGAAACTACAGCATTAAGCAAGCTTTATACTTAAGCGCAGAAGTGTTAGAAAATTCCTGCGAAAACGCAAGAAACAAAAAGTTGATTCGACCGGTTACTATGGCATTGAAGATCCTTTTCCAGACTTAATTTCAAAACTTCGCCGTTTTATGGGGGGATACGGAGTGCCGGTTGTTGGTTGTCAAGAGCCGTTGGTAGTCAGAATGCCGTAGTATTAATGCTAAGGAAGCTACTACTTCTCGAGGGAAGCTGAGGTAAGTAGTAATTCCATATTTGTTAGCTAAATATGCAAAATTAACTCTGGCTTTCATTTATGTAGCTAAGAGCTTGTCAACAGTGAAAATAGTCAGATTGGCTCAAATTTGGTACTACAAAAGTTACCACTGCTCAAGAAATTGAGGTAAGAAAGTAATTTTGTATTTGTGTGCTATAATTGATTGTCTTTTGTTTTTGTAGGTGAGAGCTTGTTGTCAAGAATTCAAGGTAATTCAGATGGTCAAAGTAATTTCAATTTGATACTACAGAAGTTATCAATACACAAGTATGGTGTAAGTAGTAATTCCATATTTGTTGCTAAAATTACAAATAATAACACTGGTTTATTTTATTATCAAGTTGAGAGCTTGTTCAAGAGTTACTGGTAATTGAGATTATCAGAATGGCAGATGTTTGATACTACAAAAGTTAACAAATCAGGTAGGAGAGTGATTTTGTATTTGTTTGCTGAAATAAAAGGTCATAACTGCTATTAGCTATAGTGTTTGCATGAACTAAGCTAAAACAGTAACAATACTTATTTTTATGTTACCTAACTATCAGGCTCGCTTGCCATTTGTGCTCAAGCACACCACTAGTTGGCGAGCGAGAGGAGCGAGCGAGACAGTTTTAGGGGGTGTATTAGGTAGTATTAGGGGGTGTATTAGGTAGTATTAGGGGTGGATAATGCAAAATCGGGTATATGTTATGTATATATGAATTGTAAGTATGCCCTTTAAACGCGCGCGCGGAAACACGGCTTTTTAGTCTTGACCCCAGTTTATTCTGAACTACAGCATTAAGCAAGAATTACTTTATACTTAAGCATTACTTTATACTTAAGCTCCGAAGTGTGAGAAAATTCCTGCAAAAACGCTTGCTTTTCAAGAAACAAAAAGTTGATACGATCGGTTACTATGGCATTGAAGACCCTTTTCCAGACTTAATTTCAAAACTTCTCTGTTTTAGAGGGATACGGAGTGCCGATTGTTGATTGTCAAGAGTCATTGGTAGTCAGAATGCTGCAGTATTAATGCTAAGGAAGCTACTATTACTCGAGGGAAGCTGAGGTAAGTACGTAATTCCATATTTGCTAGCTAAATATGCAGAAATAACTCTGGCCTTTCTTTTTTGTAGCTAAGAGCTTGTTGTCAACAGTGACTGGTAAATTCAAGTAGTCAGAATGGCTCAAATTTGGTACTACAAAAGTTACCACTGCTCAAGAAAATGAGGTAAGAAAGTAATTTTATATTTGTGTGCTATTATTATGTTATTAAGTTCTGACCCTTCATAAAAACTAGATTGATACTTTCTCACATAATGGGGTCAGGAAAAAAGCAAAGAAAAAATGTGAAAAAATCTTAGTTGTCTCTGGGCATTCGAACCCATGGCCACTGGCTTTAGCCACCAGTGCTCTAACCACTGAGCTACGACAACCCTCGACTTCCAAGACCTTCACATCTCTCCTTTCCTTTATACCTGTTGAGTAGTACTGCTTGCTGCAGTCTCATACTCAACAGACCACCAATTATGTGCCATCGGAACACCTTTTGGAGCCATAATTTGTGGATTAAAAAGGCTTAATCCTCACAATTGTCAAGAAAATTCCTGCGGAAAAGCCAAGACAAAAAGTTTCTACGATCGGTTACTGTGGCATTGAAGAACCTTTTCCAGACATAATTTCAGGACTGCGCCATTTTAGGGGAAATATGAAATGCCGATTGTTGGTTGTCAAGATCCATTTGTAGTCAGAATGCCATAATAATGCTAAGGAAGCTACTACTACTGAGGGAAGCTGAGGTAAGTACGGAATTCCACATTTGTTAGCTAAATATACAAAAATAACTCTGGCCTTTCTTTTTTGTAGCTAAGAGCTTGTTGTCAACAGTGACTGGCAAATTCAAGTAGTCAGAATGGCTTAATTTTGATACTACGGAAGTTACCACTGCTCAAGACAATGAGGTAAGATAGCAATTTTGTATTTTTGTACTAAATTGATTGTCTTTTGTTATTGTAGCAGAGAGCTTGTTGTCAAGAATTCATGGTAATTCAGATAGTCAAAGTAACTTAAATTTGATACTACAGAAGTTACCAATACTCAGGAAATCAGTAAACATAGTAACAATACTGTCATTATGTTACCTAACTAGCAGGCTAGCTTGCCATTTGTGCTCAAGCACACCACTAGTTGGCAAGCGAGCGAGACCGTATTAGGGGTGGATAATGCAAAATTGGGTAATGTTATATATGTATGTATGGATGGTACGTATGCCTCTCAAATACGCGGGGGAGGGCTTTTTTCCCCCTAAAAACACAGCTTTTCAGGCTTGACCCCAGTTTCTTGGGATAATGACATTAACCAAGTCTTACTTAAAACTTGGGCTAAAGATTGTGAGAGAATTCCTGCAAAAATGCTTGTTTTTCAAGTTACCAACAGTTACTGCGACCGGTTACTAAGACATTGAAGATCCTTTACTAGACTTAATTTTCAAAATTTAGCCATTATGGGAGGCTATGAAGTGCCAATAACAACTCAGGCCATTCTTTTTTGTATCTGAGAACTTGTTGTCAAGAGTGACTGGTAAATTCAGATAGTCAGAATGGCTTCAATTTGATACTACTTACCACTATGAGGTAAGAAGGTAGTTTTGTATTTGATTGCTAAAAATAATGTTTTTTGTTGTTGTAGCTTTGAACTATTCAAGAATTATCATCAATTCGGATAGTCTGAATGGCTTCAATTTGATACTACAGAAAGTACCAATACTCAGGAAATTTAGGTAAGTAGTAACTCTATAGTTGTTGTCTGAATTACAAAATTAACGCTGGCCTATTTTTTTTTGTACCTGAGAGCTTGTTCAAGAGTTACTGGGGATTAAGGTAATCAGAATGGCTTAAGTTTGATAATACAGAGGTTACCATTACTCACGTAAGAGAGCAATTTTGTATTTCTATGCTTTAATGTCCAACTGCTATTATATTACTGTTTTTAATTGAACTAAGTGGTACGTATGCTCCTTAAACGTGCGTGCAGGTTCCTTTTTCTCTCCTAAAAACATGGCTTTTAGGCTTAACCCCAGTTTCTCCTGATACTACAGCATTAAATTTTAAACTCTGGCTCAAAATTGTGAGAGAATTCCTCCGAAAACGCTTGTTTTTTAAGTCACACAAAATTGCTGCAACCGGTTACTATGACATTGAAGACCCTTTACCAGATGTAATAAAAACTCGCCATTTTTTTTAAGCTGCTTAGTGCCGTTTGGTTTGTTGGTTGTTAAGAGCCACTGGTAGTCAGAATAGCTTCTACAGAAACTGCCACTACTGGAGGAAGCTGAGATAAGTACATAATTCCATATTTGTTAGCTAAAATTACATTGATAACTCTGGCCTCATTTTTTTTTGTAGCTAGAGATTGTTCAAGAGTTACTGACAGAAGTAGACAGAATGGCTTAAATTTGATACTACAGACTTATCACTACTCAGGAAATTAAGGTAAGAAAGTAGTTCTGTATTTATTTGCTGTAATTAATGGTCAACTGCTATAAATAGAATAAAAAAATTATCATCATGATCTTATAGCAATTGTAGTTTTATGCAACCTATCAAGGCAGGCTCGCAGCCATTTGTGCTCAAACACCACTAGTTTATATATGCGTGGACATACGGATGACATTTTGTACTTTGACCCTCGCGTATTTTGTGTTAGCTCTGCTTTCGATCCCGTCCCAAATTTCACTAAATAGATTCTTCTGATTTATCGATCATTACCTAGAAATTGAATTGTTTATCGCATTGAATTCTTTTACGAGTGCCGTTAAAACACAAAAAACTTATCGGAGTTCCATCACTATTCGAGGTAGTGGCTGTGGTAAGCTAATACGCAGTTTGTTATGGTTGTAAGCCCTACGTAACAGTATTTACTTGAAAATTCATTGACCACTAGACTACTCACAAAGATAAGTCTTGTATAGGTATGTTCAGTTGTGTGAAAATATTGTGCATTTATCACAAAGAAAACATTTCAATTGTGTGACTTGTTTTTTGTTGCTTTATTTTTTTCAATTCAGAGAGTTGCGTGGAGTGGTTACTACGGCAATGAATACCCTTTACCGTATATATGTAATTAAAAAACTCGACTTTTTTTAGTATCTCGAGTGTTAGAGATAAAATCAACAATAGTGTAGATTTAGGTTCGCTCACCATTTGTGCTCAAGCACATCACCAGTATGTAAATATTTTGCCGCTAATCAGTGCAGGTGCGGTCTTACGGCCAGGTTTTACCGTTTCAGCCTGGGTGTAGATTAGTGTAATTACTAAAGAGTCGGGGCTCTGGTTAATTCCTATCCTGTGTTACTCATTCAAGGTATAATTATACAAGTTTGATTGTCTCTACAGAAGCTTCACCACCAAGTAGTGAACAGTATGATATCTCAAAGGGAACTATGGGAGTTATTATAGGACTTTTATTGTTAATACAAATATTGAGTGAATAATTAGCTAGTAAAAAAAAAACATTCTGTAATGTAGGATAGCTTCTATTATTACCTAGGCAGAAAGAGAAGAAGCAGCTTAGTGGGAGTTGAATGTAGTTGTATTGGGTGGAATGCTTGGAAGAATTGTATGGATGGTATGAAGGTTCTGCAAAAGATGCTCTTTAGTTGTCAATGATATTATAAGCACTTTCTCATATCTGACTATGAGAATTGTAGGGGCAAGTTGTACAAGTTTGGCTTCTTTGGTAATGTTTTATTATAGTAGACTATTTTGTTGCAGGGATGGATCTAGCACTAATGACAGAGCGAGGGACCCAAAAATATTTAGCTAGGTCAAGTATTGTACATTCATCCTTACAATTTTTCAAAAACTTGATTGGTAGGGGGGGACGTAGTCTGGTATAGCCGGACCCTATACCAAACCGCTACACAGGGAAAGGGTCTGGTGTCAAACCTGTACACCAATTTGTATCAGATGACTACATTCCTGTGTGACCAATGAAATTGCTGTAGACATATCACATGATCAATTGAGGCTTTAAATGCCTGTGCAACCAGAGCAGGAGCGAATCAATTCGAATTCTTGTGCAGGTTATTGCTAAGCAACTGGACCGACTGCACACTATGAATTTTAAATTGGATTCCACCAGTGCAAGGAGTCTATAGGCCTGATACCAGACCCTTTTCCCCTGCGCAGTGGTTTGGTAAAGGGTCTGGGAAGGAGTGGAAGGGTCTAGCCCCCTTGCCCCCCCCCCTCCCTCCCCCTCCTGAATCCTCCCCTATGAGGGTCAGATTTCTATTAGAGAAGTTCCACTGTATTATTTACCTTGACTTTAACCCCCATGCTTTGATACTTATGCAGGAGCATGTCAAGACCTGTGAGTTCGAGTGCACCCAGTGTGGTCAAAGTCCGGGAAGGAACGGATCAGGTAGAGTTGGTCACTATTATAGTGAATCAGAAGCAGCAAGTGCAGAAGCACAATTCCGAGATAACGAGTCAATAATAGCTGACTACATTATTAAACAACAATAAACAGTACTTGTGGCTCGCAAACTTTTTTTTACATCATTTTGGCTCTAATAATATTTGTATTATTCATATTTCATTTTCAAGCATTTTCCCCCTAATATATTTGTCACTTTACAATAATGTTCTATGAAGATATTTGTGTTGTGTGAAGATTCAGTCATGGTAACAACAAATGATACTGTTAGGGTAGTAACAAGTCTGGGAAGGGGAGAAGACAGAGGTAGAGTTGGTCACTATATAGTGAATCTGAAAAAGCACAGGCAGAAGCACAATTCAGAGACAATGAGACAGCTGCTTCTGTAAATGCTGAATACATTATTGATCAATAAACTGGAACAAGGTACATTATTTGAAGTATGTCAGCAATGATGATATTACTGATAAAAAACAAACAAACTCTATGTAGTGATATTAAGCTATTTCATTTTTTACCAGATTGATGATGTCCTCACTAATGAAGTGATACAAAAGAGAATGTTCCGAGGTCAAGTCACTATTCACATTTTAGTGATGTAAAAACTATGATGAGAAAAAATTTAGTCATGGAAACAACAACAAATGATACTGTTAGAATAGTAACAAGTCTGGGAAGGGGAGAAGACAGAGGTAGAGTTGGTCACTACCGGTATATAGTGAATCTGAAAAAGCACAGGCAGAAGCACAATTCAGAGACAATGAGACAGCTGCTTCTATAAATGCTGAATACAATATTGATCAATAAACAGGAACAAGGTACATTATTTGAAGTTCTTACTGTGATGATATTACTGATAAAAAAAACTTTACATAGTGATATTAAGCTACTAATGAAGTGCTTGATGTTCAGAGGTCAAGTCACTATTCACATTTCAGTGATGTAAAAACTATGATGAGAGAAAATTCAGTCATGGAAACAACAAATGATACTGTTAGAATAGTAGCAAGTCTGAGAAGGGGAGAAGACAGAGGTAGAGTTTGTCACTATAATGGGAATCTGAAAAAGCACAAGCAGAAGCACAATTCAGAAACAATGAGACAGCTGTGTCTCTAAATGCTGAATACATTATTGATCAATAAACTGGAACAAGGTACATCATTTGAAGTTCGTAATATCAGCATATGATGTCAGCGTTACCATTACATTCTCCACTCTGCTTATTTGAAATTAGTATTTTTTTACATTTAATACCAGAATCATGATATTGTAACTAATGGAGTCGTGCTAGCAAGTACTCAGAGGCCAAGTCCAACTTCATGTACAATAACTCTGACATTTATTGTTGAGGCAGAAGGTGCCATCATAAAATGTACTGGGTTGGAGGTGGAAGAGGATGATGATGAAGATAAACTACTTCACAGAAACTGAGAAAGCAGACAGAAGCTCAATTCAAAGATAATGAAACAGATGTGTCTACCAGTGATAACTATTTGATATGATGTATTTTTACAACTGTATGCTGCACATATACTTGATTTTTCTGTTTTCATGAAAATGCTGTTTTTTACATGTTTGTCTTTATAATTTCAGATGAATTTACTTTCATTTGTATTGTGTGAATTCTTACAAATTTTTATGTGTGCACATTTAATTGGATCAATAAAATGTTTTCATCCATTTTATAAAATCAACACTCTTATTGATAAATATCAGCTGATAGCTATGTGCATGCAGGTGGGGTTCAGGGAGATATTGGTAACTCCCCTTTATATTCATAGCCGAAGGGGATGGGAGTTGAATGGTGGTGCACTGTGTAGTTTGCAAACCATAGTGTTATTAAAACACTATATGAATTAAATGCTGCTGCATTATCAGAAGCTTAGCTTGGCAAGCATTTTCATACTAAAATGGAGAGACTAATATCATCTCAGGAATTTTCATCTTATTTAGTAGAAGGAAAATTAACAGTAGATGAGACCAGACCTTGTAAGTAAAAGTATATAACATGGTTTACTGAATGAGGTCTTTGCTGGGCCAATTTACTGGACACCAGTTGTACAATATCAAAATGAGGAGAAACAAACTCACTCTAGTAATTTACGGAGTGTCCTCTCATCTGCAAGTGTTTTCAGAAGACTTTTGAATTGCCCTGCTGCTATGATAATTGGTAGCAATCTGGTTCCAAGAAAGTTTGTTGAAGAATTGTCCAAGTGGTCTGCCATTTATTTTCACATGATTCAATCGGTGATTTCTGACATCAGAAATATTCTTGACTCCTTTAATAAATTGTGCTTTATGTGGACCTTGTTCTCTTCTTCTGTCTTTGAAAATAAAGACAAGGGTCATTTAAGCCATTTTCCAATTGGATTAAAACCACAGCAGTGTCTTCTGGATCATTCAACGCTGAAATGTGAACATGACTGCCTAGAACTCTGAAATATGAGGTGTGGTATTATTAACCCTCAGCGCGCATGCACGTTAATGTTGTAGTAGTCGTCATGTCCTGTCTGTTACACCCTGATTTGGTTACAGACAAATAACCTTTGATTTAGGTATGAACTTACTCAGGACGAAAATTGAGCACATTGTATTGTGCTACTTTTTTGAATTTCGGTAACCTGGGTGGTGCCAACAGACAAGGTTTAACTTGGCATCAGTAGGAAGAGAAGCCATCTCCAACAAGCACTGGGTAAGATAGCGTGCATAGTGATAAAGCAAAAATTCGCTGAAATCTGTTTAGTACTTAGCCATGTAATCCTAAACATAATTTTATAAATGGATTCTACACATCCCAAAATCCCATGGAAGAGTCATTTTACTTAATTCGATGACAAGAGGCTGTAGAGCATAATTTAATATTAGCGTCACACAACAAACTGGACTTTGTCTTTAACCGTATCAGCCTTGGCAACAGCCACTGTCATGCTAAACTCTCTCCCTTCAAATGATAAGGGAACTACAGCAAATTGCAACAACACAGGTTTACCAGACAATCCCTTTACATATACCCAATCTTGCAGTAATTGCAGTTCATACACAAGTTTCCCTGGCACAATCATCACTTCAGCTCCAGTATCTGGAGCAATTGTACAAGTGAAACCATTCACTCCACCTTCCACCCACTTGTATGCTTTGTGTGCATTCTAGCCTGGCTGTCTGTCAGAGTTGTTGCCTCCATCAGATCAGTGGCACACTCCACTTTGGCTGCATTCAAAATTCCTTGTTCCAAAATACCCAAAGTTGTGCTGAAAAATCCATTAGTGTAAAATAACTGCACTTGCTCCCTGGTGCTACAGAGCAGCTCCATGCTCCCACACAAAGCCTGAATATGCCTCAACCTAGCAACCAACCACCGTCTCCTTAGCTTTAGGACTCAACTTGTGAATCAAAACTCTCCTCCAATGCCTCTTCTTAACACCCAATCAGTCAATTCTGCCTCCAATATCCTCAGTTATTTCACCATATCAAACCCTCTTTATAACCTGCAATATTGCTCACACTAATCCCACTTCCATTGCAAACATTTCTCCTGTCACTCTTCCTTTCCTTGTATAGCTGGTTCAGTGCTCTCAGCATGGCTGCATCCCTAGATGTTCCAACTTCCTCACCCTCCTCACTCTCACTCAACTCTAAATCCTCTTCAAGCCCTTTATCCTCAGGCTTGCTCTTTATTATTTATCCTGCCCCAGTCCCACTGGCAGATCACTATCTTCTAAAAAATCAACAGCTTTCTCCATTCCCATAGCTCCTCTGAACTCACTCTCTATGCTCATCCCAACTACAGCAGTCTCCCCACTCACCATGCCATCAGCACTGGGCATGTGTTTTCCCTTTCCTTTCTTCTTCTTCTTGACTGCCATCCTCACAGGGTTTCTGTGGACTTTGGATCAGAAGAAGACTCCTGCAAACACGAAATAATAAAGACAACACCGATGTCAACAGGATGAACACCAATGCAGTTCCGCTATGGAAGTGATGGTGCCTGTTACTAGCAGAATCAGCTTCCGGTCTTCAGTAACGTTTCTCAATGGCTCAGGGACTTCTTCTCAATAGGAGGAGAACCACCACTAGCCACCAGTTGTGGTAGGTTGGGGCAAGGGTTTAAGTCTGGCCTTCTCTGGATTATGCTGCCACCACAGGATTAAGAGTTCTCTTTCTCTGGGATTAACTGGTTGTAGCTAGTCCCACTGTGATAAGTCCAGATAATTAAGTTTTAATTCAATTACTTGACAACACACAGGTAAGTTACAAGAAATAAAAACTACGATAACCTGACCTTCTAGATGTTTTGTTCCTTCCAATATATATCTAACTATTGCACAACTCAATAACAACTCAATAACAACTATTGCACAACTAATTAACAACTATTGCGCAACTAATTAACAGTTCAATTGTCACATTCCAGCTCATCCTCTTCTTGTTATTCTTCACCTTGCTCTTTCCCATCTCTCTCTTTTCTCTTGTTGTTCTTCACTTTGCTCTTCTCTTGTTTTCCAGTTCCACATCAACCTCTCCAGAAAAAAACATCATTCTCATAAATAATGGGCTTCACGTGTATGTCGAATTTTCAACACTATTTTATTCTGAAGTTTCAAACAACAATTGAGCTGCATAATTTGATAACCAGGCTCCAGGAATATGACAAAAAGTGAAGTATACATGAACATGAGGCGAATTTATCATTTTCTTTGAATACTTCTAGATGTTTTTGTCTCAATTTATCATCACTTGTTCTGCAGAGGTCTCCCATGAATACAATAGCTAATAATAGTTAATTATTTTTTTGATTACATGTACATCTTTTTTTCAGACTTAAAAGATTTGTGAAAGTAACCTTTAATTATTGCTTACTCTAACATTTAAATATTCGTAAATGACAATATCCTATGTTAATAATATTGACTCATTGCTATGTAGAATAAATTAATTAGGAAGTTGTTTAGCTTGTCATAGCATGAGTTCAGCATGAGTTTTCTTAAAAAGAAAATGTTTCAGACCGAGGACCTTCTTTAGTTTCACTGACTACCAAAACATTTTAAACAAATTTCATGCTACGACTAGCTAAAATACTAAACTCCTTTCTAATATCCTGCATTGTAGAGGAACATCTCTTACCAAACTTTCCATAACTTTGTATAAGATAAAACTCTATATAGCTAAAGCAATATGTTAGGCTGTAGTATATTGTTAATAAAATCATGTCATTTCCTATATGTGAATGTTCATGTCATTTAATTTGTTTGTAAGTTAACATTACATGAAGCATCTTGGTGAATATCATAAAAACTCAATGTGCTAAGGACACTGGGACACCAACTTTAATTTTTCAATAGTGCAGTGACTAAGCAAGAAATATTGAGGCTGGAAATGACCTGAGGGCATGTTACACTAACAGATATCTTGCTAGAATGTGTTAGTTGTGATGTGTTTATATGTAAGAAAGATCGTAGTCATGATTTGTAGCCACTGTGATAATACTATAGCTATATTTGTCATTGCATACTACTAAAAATGAGAAAAATGATCAGAAGAAAAGCCAGTAAACTTTGTGTGGAAGGACGACCTGAAAATAAAAGGAGAATAGTGACACAAGAGAAGGAATGTGCACTTGGAATGCACACACACAATATATAATATATAATTATATATATAGTTATATATATATTATAGTTCAATTGCGTTTTATGTGTATTCTATTTCTATAAACATTTTTTGCTATAATACTTTTGAACATACTAAATGTGTAAAAAGGAGAGTATAGTGGAATATTAGTTGCAATAGCAAGATTGTACCTAATGATTAATTGCAAACTTGAACACCATAAATTTTACAAGACAAGTGAAGATAATATAATAGCTAGCTAGCTAACAGAATAGCTATCTAGCAACTTTACAAATACATGAGCTTATTGGTGAACGCTGCTGACATTAACAATTAAATCCCAAAAATCCTTACCATATCCGTTGTGATTAATGATCAATGTCATGTATTTGTATCATCTAAATAGCTACTCTTCTCTGCTTTCTCATCCAAACGTCCACGACATGTTCAAGGTCTTCCTCTGGGGATTCGAGTGCAATCTTCATAAGATGTGAAAGGTCATTTTCATGTGAGAAAATGAATGTTCAACCGAAGCATTTCCAACAGGAATGGACAGGCAAACATTTGCCAGAATTGATAAGTTCGGGAACATAGTTTTCATCATGGAATTGGTTTCTTCAGTTGATATCCAATATCTTCCTTGCTCTGAGAGATCAGCAATCACCGGAATGTTTTCCAGTCTGTTGGAAGATCTTGACTGGAAGCTACTACAGGTGGTATAACAAATTCTTCTCCAAGAACTGACTTAGCACACCACTCCAACCCGTAGTGTTCAATGTAATGAAAGTTCACAGTTCGCTGACTCGCCACATTACTCCCCTGCCAATGACAACGCTCAATCCATAAGATGTTGAGGAAAGCGAACTCGTCGACCTGATCTGGTAAAAACAGGTGGGGTAGTTGCTGAGGATGGCGAAGTCAGCGTGAAGATGGTGCTGAGGGTGAAGACGCAGGCAACGAAGGTGATGATGATGATGTTGTAGGCACTGGAGCCACTGGTGATGAATTCGGCGGAGAAATAGAGGTCGAAGGCGACTGATGACCGGGTGGGCTATGTGGAGCACCTACTGCTGGTTGAGACCTGGATATTGTGACATCCACATGTGCAGGTATAAGTCTGTCCACTGAGACAGTATCGTATCTTCCATACATCTCTAACTGGTAGCACTTGGGAGTTTGACGAACTGCACAAAATGGGCCATCATAGGGTGACTGTAACGGCTTCTTGACAGAGTCACGGTGGATGAAGACGTGAGTGCAAGAACCAAGTGCTGTGGGAAGGTAAGTGGAGATTGAAGGAAGAGGACAGCTTGCTATAGGGCTAAGTGAAGTCATGGTTGCACGGAGTTGTCCAGCATAGGTGAATGGATCAGTGATAGTGTTTCTGTGGGGATGTCAGGAGGCGAATTCTCCTGGACCCGAAGATGGCTATTGTGGGGATACACCCACATGTAGAAGAGAGAAGAGAGAAGTCAAGAGAATGAGAAGTAGATAAAGATAAAGACAGAATAGAAGACAGAACAGAACATTATGCAAGAACAGTTAATAGTATTCATAGTCATTTAGTTATTCTCCACACATGCGTATTTAGTTAGAACTCGTGATGTATCATGTCATTGGTTGTTTGTGTTGCATTTTGATTGGTCGTTGTCATTCCTTTGGGAGGGGTCAGCACTCAGTATATATTCTATACCGCGTGCTGATCTCTTCAGATTACAATTACACCTAACTTTGGTCTATCTGAGGTTGTGTACCAGTTCGCTGGCTAAGGGTTCGGCTTCGGCTAGTATAACTCTTAGTTTGTTCTCTCTGGTGGCAGCGTACCGTGCTGTTATCAGGTGTGAGGAGGCAACGCATTCCTTGGATTGCCGAGCCGTCCCACATTTTGGTGGCAGCGGTGGGATCCTTTCTTGACTGCGGACTTGAGGGACCACCTGACTCGGGGAGGGAGACGTCCTTTCCTAGAGATTCAGATCGAACAACTAGAACCGTCTACCTGTCGTCTTGGAACGATTGACCACGACCTTGCTTCGGCATTGGAAGTATCGTGCGACCTTACTTCGGTAGAGGAAGCTATTATCACAGGGACTTGCTACGGCAGAGAACCTAGATCACAGTTACCTTGCTTCGGCAGTGGAGCTAACGAGGTTGCCATGCTACGGCAGTGGTGGACATTACGGTGGACCAAGTTGCGACGCGGGCTACCTTGGAGTTTTGTGCGGAGTGCTTGCACAGGAAGGAGTATTGGCAGAAGGGACCTGGAGAGTGCTGGGCCGCCTGTCTGCTAGCATTTGTGGATAAGTTGTGTTGTGTTGTAAAATTTTCTGAAGTGTTAATCGCCTTATCATCCCCTATATTTCTAATAAGTGTTGTACCGTAGTAGGTGTTCGTGCTGATTGGACTTGAGTGTCTGTGGACTGAGATTGTGTCTTGCGATTTTAATTACCTGTATCTGCTATTATTCATCCTAATTTTTCTAATTCATAGGTGTCTACCAGAAGCTGGTTTCGACTTGCCTTCTATGACGGAGCCTGTGACTGGTGAGGGTAGGACGAAGGGGACCAAGAGGATTATAGGGGTAGCTGGAGAGGAGCCATATCGGCCCCATAAGAGGACTGAGGTTGAGAGACGTTCACCGTACCCTTTTAGGTCTGGTGTGAAGTGCCCTGAGGAGGGTGACGACGAAGTTGAATCAGAAGTGAGAGGAGAGGCAGAAGCGGGTATGGCACAAGGAGGAGAGGCACTAGGAGCAGCAGCTTTGCTTGAGTATTTACGGGAGAAGGATGCCCAGGATAGGCAGGAGAGGATGCAGGCTTTTGAGCTACAGAAGAAGGCTTTGGAGCAAGAACGAGAACAACACCAGCTGGCGGAAGAAAGATTCTTAGATAGAAGAGAGTGCCTGTGTGTTATACCTGTGGGAAGAGTGGACACAAGAGTCCAGAGTGCAAGAGTAAGGGGACAGTAGCTAGGGTTAAGACGGAACCTCCGACTAAGCTATCTGTGCTTAGGCATAGTAAGCTAGGAGCCTCAGGAAACGTGGCTGTTGGGGAAGTGAATGGTGTCAGGACTGAGGTACTGATCGATTCCGGGGCTGAGCTAGCTGCAGTTCCCAGGGCATTAGTCCCTGAAGGGGTTAAGTGGGAGTCAGATGTGTTAGTAAGAGGATATGGAGGAGTGGAGAAGTTATGTAAGAGTTTCATAGGAGACTTTGTGATTGGGGGTTATAGGAAGTGTGTTAGGACAGTGGTGGATGAAAGTGAAGTAGAGGGTGTGGCCTGTTTGATACCATTTTCCCTAGATAATGAGGTAGAGGCTACGGCCTACAGGGAGGCTATCAGCTTACAAGGAGAGTCAGAAGGTGAAGGTGAATGTCTTAACTAGAAGCATGGCACGACAGGAGGTTGAGTCAGATAGGTGTGATGTAGAGGGGGTTGAGAGTGCCATAGAGTGGGATGTGGTGGTGCCCGAGGGCGAGTGTAGTGTGAGTGTGCATGAGCCCGAGGATCTTGCAAGTAACCACCTTGAACCCTTAAATATGCCCGAAGATGTGAGTAGGGTGGGGGATAGGCATGGGGCAGATGAAGTGGAAGGTGCGCCTGAAACGGACAAGCCCCAGGTGAACGCAAGGGAGGAGAGTGTTAGGGGGTGTGCAGTGCCTCTTGACAAGTTAGCAGCAGGAGAAACTGTTGAAGGAGAGTTTAATAAGTTGGTAGAGGAGATAGGTCCTATTAGAGAGGGCAAGGATACAGAGCATTTGATTAAGGAAGTCAAGGAAGATAAGAGTTTGAGTGTTTGGCGTGAACTAGCCGACAGGAAGGAGAGGGGGTTTAAATGGAGTAGAGGAGTTTTAGTTCGTGAGATGTATGTGACTTGGGAGGAGTTCCGAGAAGTAGTTGTACTGCCTAAGAGTCTTAGGGGGAAGGTGCTCAAGTTAGGGCATGATATGAACGGACACTTGGGGGGGGGGAGAAGGTGTCTAGGCTCGTGAGCAGGTACTTTGTATGGCCGAACATGGCCAAGGAGACCATGGAATATTGTGCTAGTTGCGAATTGTGTCAGAGGAAGGGTAAGAGTAAGCCTAGGAGGGCTCCGGCAGTAGACAGGCCGGTGATGAGTGAACCTTTTGAGACCGTGGCAATCGACCTTGTAGGGCCGTTGCCCAAGGGTAAGGGTGGCTGTAGATTCATCCTGACCTACGTGTGTTTGGCCACCAGATGGCCAGAGGCCGTTCCGTTGAAAAGTATCACGGCAAAGTCTGTAGTTGAAGGTTTATGGAGCATTTTTTCCAGAACATCTGTGCCTGAGGTTGTTCTTAGTGATCAGGGGTCCCAGTTTTGTGGGAAGGTTATGGGTCAGCTTTGTTCTTGGCTAGGGGTGGAGAAGGTTAAAACCTCTCCCTATCACCCCGAAACCAACGGGTGTGTCGAGCGTATGCATGGTACCTTGAAGTCTGTGTTAGGGAAATGCATTGCAGATGGAATAGATTGGGTGGACCAGATTAACTTCGTTCTGTTTGTATTACGTGAGATGCCTCACAAGGACTCTGGTTACAGTCCTTTTGACCTTGTGTATGGGTTTCGTGTTAGGACACCCTTAGACGCACTTTACCACGGATTGTACGAGTGCGAGACAAGCGACTTGAGTGTATGTGATTGGGTTCTGCGAATGTCAGAAAGGTTAGAAGCTATGCGTGATTGTGCAGCCTTAGGGTTAGCAAAGGGAAAGGAGTCTAGGATGCAGTATCTCAATAGGGGTACTAGATTGCGAGAATTTAAGGAGGGGGAGAAGGTATTATATCGTGTTCCAGGGATGAGCTGTAAGATGGCAGATTCATGGCAAGGGCCATATGTTGTAGTAAAGAAAGTGGGAGCTGTAAATTATAGAATTGGAAGTATAGGGAAGGTCAAGCATAACAAAGTTGTGCATGTGAACTGTTTAAAGTTGTTTAAGGGGAGAGTGAATATTAGTAGATTGGACGTAGTTATTGAGGATGAGAGTGATAGTGGGAGTATACTTAAGGGGGAGTGTGAAGGTTTTGTTCAGAGAGAGTTAGATGAAGTTTTGAGTGAATATACAGACATATTTTCTGACAGACCGGGAAGTACTGAGAAGGTCGTGATGGGTATAGAGTTGAAGGAGGAGGAGCCGATTCGTCAGGTTCCATATTCCGTGCCTTTGGGTATTCGAGAATTAGTGAGGAAAGAGTTGATGAGTTTGGAGAGTCAGGGCATCATTGAACGGTGCCAGAGTAAGTGGGCTTCGCCCTTGGTTCCAGTTAGGAAGCCTGATGGTACAGTATGGTTGTGTGTCGATTACCGTAAGCTTAATGAGAAGACCATAAGGGAGCCATACTACATTCCCTCATTCGAAGAAATGGTGGAGAAAGTTGGGAGTGGTCGTGTACTATCCAAGATTGACCTTGCAAAGGGTTTCCACCAGGTTACAGTGAAAGAATCAGATAGAGACAAGACCGGTTTCGTTTGTCCCTTTGGAAAGTTTAGATTTGTACGGATGCCGTTTGGCCTTACTAACGCGCCTTCGGTTTTCCAAAGACTTATGGAGGAAGTGTTGGTTGATTGTACTGGGTTCGCTAGAGTGTATATAGACGACATTCTTGTCGTGTCATCGAGTTGGAAGGAGCATGTTGCTCATTTGAGGAAGATATTATGTGTGTTGAGTGAAGCAGGTCTTACCTGTAAGCGTTCCAAATGCCAGTTTGGCAAGAGGTCATTGGAATTTCTGGGTCACCAGTTGGGTGATGGGAAAGTGACAGTCCCTGCAGCTAGAGTCGCTGCCATAAAGGATCATCCGGTCCCTAAGACCAGAAGGCAACTACGTGCTTTCTTGGGGTTGATAGGGTTCTATCGAAGGTTCATTCCGAATTTCCATCGATGTTCCTCAGTCCTCACGCCTCACACGTCTACGGCGATGTCTACGAGGGTGAGTTGGACTGGTGATATGTTAGATGCCTTTCGTGGCTTGTGTGATTCATTGTCAGTGTCTGTGTGTCTTCATGTTCCTTGTGCAAGTGATGTATTTGTCTTAAACACAGATGCTAGTGGTACGGGAGTGGGGGCGGTGTTGTCTGTGGTCCGTGATGAGGAGAAACTTCCCGTTGCGTTCTTCTCCAAACAGCTCCAGGGAGCTCAGAAGAACTACAGTGCGCAGGAGTTGGAAGGTCTAGGAGTGTATGAAAGTGTCAACCATTTTGCTTATTTTCTTTACGGGAAAAGATTTACTGTCATTACCGACCATAAGGGTTTGGTAGGGATGATGACTAGAAAGCAAGAGAATAGAAGGATATTGAAATGGAGTCTAAAGTTGTCCATGTTTGACTTTGATGTTGTCTATAGAGCAGGTGTTGAGAATCTCGTTGCAGATGATTTGAGCAGATGTGGAGAATCAGTGGATGTCGCAGAGAGAGATGTGAATGGAGTCAGTGCGGGGAGCACCCGTCTTCTGGAGGAGGGGGGAGATGTGGGGATACACCCACATGTAGAAGAGAGAAGAGAGAAGTCAAGAGAATGAGAAGTAGATAAAGATAAAGACAGAATAGAAGATAGAACAGAACATTATGCAAGAACAGTTAATAGTATTCATAGTCATTTAGTTATTCTCCACACATGCGTATTTAGTTAGAACTCGTGATGTATCATGTCATTGGTTGTTTGTGTTGCATTTTGATTGGTCGTTGTCATTCCTTTGGGAGGGGTCAGCACTCAGTATATATTCTATACCGCGTGCTGATCTCTTCAGATTACAATTACACCTAACTTTGGTCTATCTGAGGTTGTGTACCAGTTCGCTGGCTAAGGGTTCGGCTTCGGCTAGTATAACTCTTAGTTGTTCTCTCTGGTGGCAGCGTACCGTGCTGTTATCAGGTGCGAGGAGGCAACGCATTCCTTGGATTGCCGAGCCGCCCCACAGCTATCATACACCATCTCAGCTGCAGTGCACTTGCTGTCGTCCTTAACTGCAGACCGGATTCCTAGCAGCACCCATGGTAGGGCGTCCGTCCATCAATCTTGCAGCTGGTGACATTTCAGAGCGCCTTTCAGATGACGATGAAACCGCTCAATCACCCGTTCGACTGAGTGTGGTAGGCAGTGGTCCTCAGACGGTGTGATCCAAGTGCAGCCGTGAGATTTCTCCACAGCCCAGACTGGAACTGGCTACCTCTGTCTGTTGTAATGGAGGTGGGCGTACCAAATCTCGCTATCCAACCTTGTAAGAAGGTTCGTGCGATGGTTTCAGCTCAAATATCTGTGAGTGGAAAGGCTTCCGGCCAACGAGTGAACCTGTCGATCACTGTGAGACTATACCTGTAGCCATTAGAAACGAGCAAAGGTCCAACCAAGTCCAGATGAATGGAGTCAAAGCAAGCAGTTGGTGGATCAAAGGGGGAATGAGGAGCTCAAGTGTGCCTAGTGACCTTATTGCGTTGGCAGTCCAAACACTCCTTGCTCCACTGTCCAACATCACGATTAATGTGTGACCATACAAATCAAGATGTGATGAGTCGTCGAGTTGCATTTATGCCCGGGTGTGACAACGAGTGCAAGGTGTCAAACACCAGACGACGCATGCAGGCGGGCACCATGGGTCTGTACGCGCCAGTGGAGACATCACACAAAAGGGTGGTTCCAGAGGAGTTCAACGGAACTTTCTTCAGTTTGAGATTGGTTCGATCAGGATGTTGAGTAACCTCCTGTATTTCTCGGTTGGACACTTGGCAGAGGCGTATCCGACGGTCCGGCCACTCCGGCCATGGCCGGACCACTTTTTGAGAAAAAAATGTGCGCATGCGCATGAACGATATGAGCACCGTTAGCGAAATGGAAAGAATCATCGGGCAAAGCGGATACTGTATAACATGTTATATTGGCAGGTAAAATATTTGGCTATTCCATTCTGGAGTACATATATTGGCGGGTAAATATTTTGGCTTTTTTTACATTGGTAACATCAAAACACTTTCTGCTGCATATCTTTCAACCCTTGCTCTTATTTCATCAGAGTAGGTCTGATAGGTGCCTTTTCTCTTTTTTTTTGCTCCAGTGGTTGCAGAGAGTACCCTTGCCACGGATTTGTTGGCTGCCTCCTCTATCTGCGATCTAGGCCTGGGGAGTAGTGGCTGGTTGGTGGTCTTTTTGAAATAACTGTATAAAGACATGCTAGCTAGTAACTACATAAAATCCACGGACCACATGGAGGTCAAAGGTTATCAAAACTACTTAGCAGAACAATAACTTAGCGGGCTTCCTGGAATCGCTAAACTCGCCAAATTAATTCCCCAGCCAATAAATAGTGTTATACAGTAAATGAAATGAAGCGTTTCTTAACCTCAAGGACTACCACTGTCACTATGTCAACTACCGGGACTGCCACAATCTCTAAGCCTTCGTCAGGGACTACCACAGTCTTACGTCAACAACGGAAGTACTGCCCGCTAATCCGGAACTCCTTAACTTTCCTGATCAACCACACCAACCAACAAGGTTCATGTTTCCTCCACGGTTATTTGGGGAAAAGAAGCCAGTCCATCGGTCTTTTCAGATTAGTTGGTTCCAGTCCTGGCCTTGGTTGCATTACAATGAAGCAAACGACCAAGTTCTCTGCCACTATTGTTGCAAAGCATTGAAGACGAAGTATATTTCAAGTTCAAGTATAGGGGCAAGTGATGGTGCATTTGTAAGTCATTGAAAATATATACCTAGCTATGATTATTTTTCACTGTACATAAATACATATTAACAGCTCTACAAGGGTTTCTGCAATTGGAAAGATGGAACCATTGGCTTTCGCCAGCATGAAAAGAGCTCCTGTCACAAGATTGCTGTAGATGCTCTTTTTACTTTGCCAGCAACAACTTCCAATGTAGGTGAAATGCTATGTCGAAATCTTGCTGTGGAGAAGGCCAAAAATCAGCATTGCCTATTAAAAGTTTTGAGCAGCCTACGTTTTTTGGCAAGACAAGGATGTGCTCTAAAATGTCACGAAGAAAAAGAGGGAAACTTGATGCAGTTAATGATGCTTATTAGTGAGAGTGATTCTAAGGTAATGTTACGTCTTTATTACTCTATATTAAACTACTCAGACTATCATGGAGGTTATAGTTAGCTAAAGACATCATTTAGACCAATAAATTGTGTATAGTAAGATAATATTAGGGTTTAATTTTTTTAATCTAGTGCCAAGAATGGATGAAAAAAAAGAGCGAGAGATATTTATGTCCCAGTAACCAAAATGAAATGTTGAAAGTAATGGCTACTATGGTTTTGAGGAAAATATTGCAAGAAATTCAGGAAACTGAATTCTTCTCACTGATGATTGATGAGTGTGCTGATATAACAAACAAAGAACAGGTAAGAATTTTTGTATAATTATAGAAATATTCAAATAGTTTTATGGAAATTGTTTGAAACAGGTGGTAATTGTACTTCGATGGGTTGATAATCAACTTGAAGATCACGAAGAGTTTCTGGGTTTATACGAAGTAGAAAATATTGAATCAAAGTCACTGGTGAGAGTGGTGAAGGATTGCCTGCTACGTCACAATATTTCAATCACAAAGATGAGAGGTCAGTGCTATGATGGGGCTAGTAATATGACTGGATCCAGAAATGGGGTATCAACAGTAATACTGGAGCAACAGCCTACTGCATTTTATACCCACTGTTATGGGCACAGCTTAAATTTGGCTGTTTCTGACACCATGAAAAGAGCTTTGGATACTACCTGTGAAGTTACTAAATTGATCAAGGATTCACCAAGAAGAGATAGTTTATTTCGAAAAATGAAGGAAGATATTACACCCGGAAACCCAGGTATAAGAGTGCTCTGTCCTACCAGATGGACTGTTAGGGCTGACAGTATGAAAAGTATTCTCTCTAATTACTCAGTGCTACAGGATTTGTGGGAAGAAGCTGTAAGTTTAGATCATAACACTGAAATGATTGCTCGGATAAGAGGAGTAGCCAGTCAAATGGAACTTTTTTGAATTTTTTTTTGGCCTCGTTCTTAGTGAAAACTTACTTTGTACAACAGACAACTTGAGTAAAACTCTACAGAAAAAGGAATTATCTGCGGCAGAAGGTCAAATAGTAGCAAAAAAAGTCACTAAAGTTTTAAAAAGCATGAGAACTGAAGATAACTTTAATGCTTTCTGGGAAATTGTGCTATCTAAGCAATCTAATGTAGATTTTAACGATCCAGTGCTACCCCGAAGGAGAAAAACACCAAAGCGTTTTGAGCAAGGAGAGGCTCCACCTGAGTACGATTTAACTCCTAAGGATATGTATAGAAGAAAATATTATGAAGCCCTTGATCTATTGTTACAGGCCATAGATACAAGGTTTAACCAACCTGGGTACAGGGCATACTGCTGTTTGCAAAATCTTTTATTACAAGTTTTCAAAAAGAAAGATTATTCTGAAGAGATGAAAAAGGTTCTGGAAATTTATGGAGATGACTTGAGTGAAGCCAATCTTGCCGATCAATTCCGCACCTTGGTAGCAAATTTTTCTGGTGAAGTTAGTGACATCACGGATGTTATTAAATATTTGCGAAATCTTTCACCTGCAGAGAAACAATTAATGTATCAAGCCATAATAGTCACCAAACTTTTGTTGGTTATGCCAGCCACTAACAGCACAAGTGAAAGATCTTTCAGTTGTATGCGGCGTGTTAAAACATATCTTCGCTCTACAATGACCCAACAAAGACTTAACAATTTGATTGTATTGCATGTCCACAAGGATCATACAGACAAGCTTAACTTATGTGAAGTTGCTAATGAATTTGTGAGTGTTAATGAGCATCGTCAGGAGGTATTTGGTACATTTTGAGTGCTAACAGTTTTTATCAATTTGTTTAAATGTATTAAATTCATCAAATTAAAAAGTAAAAGCAGGTAAAAAAAAGTAACATCATTTTCTAGACACACCCATTTATTATTAACCACACCTACTTCCTGGCCTGACCACTTTAGAAATGGCGGATACGCCTATGCTTGGTGCTGAGCCATGGCCTAAAATTAATGCCTTTGAGACATCCTGCTGTAAAAGGTGAGCATGCTGATCTTCATTAGAATTTATCAAGTTATAATACTAACAAGTTCTCTTGATTTCACTATTGGCTATCCAGTTGATAACACTTCCACCAGCAGAACACGATGTCAGAACGACTTAGGTTAGGGAGTGCCATTAAAGGCTACATGGTCTTCACTTGTTTGATTGGGAATATTTCTTTCTTGGAAGGGCATGGATTAGTTAACTTTGGTTGGTGTGCACATGTCATGTTACTATTATAGCTTTTTTTGTTGTTGTTGTTAGTTAGCTGTCACATATAAGATTTAAAATACATAAATTCTTAATGTAAATAGCATGGAAAGAAATTGCAAGATAAAGTTCTCAGAGAATGAGGAAAATGGAGACAGTCAACTTCCTAGTGTCAAGTATAAGAAGTTGGATCCATACGCAGGTACATATTCTGGTGATGCTAACATGCAGTCACAGTCTCCTCCAGTCCAGTTGAACAAGGAATCCCAAAAGGTAAGTCAGTAGAGTCTAGAATATGAAGAGTTTCATCAATATAAAATGAAGTATTCTCCATATATAGTACAGCATGTAAATTCTAGACATCCAGGGACAGCACAATGGGTACAGGGTCATCAATTTGGACAGTTTTAACAATAGGTACAGGGTCGGCATCATGGGAGTCTTGTTAGTTTCATCAATATAAAATAAATGTTTTCTCCATATATAGTACAGCATGTAAATTCTAGACATCCAAGGTAATGGGACAGCACAATGGGTACAGGGTCATCAATTAGGACAGTTTTAACAAAACATATGAATAGGTACGGGGTCGGCATCATGGGAGTCTTGTTAGTTTTAGCTTGAGGAGAACTTAGTATAAGCTGCAGATTTTATTAATACCACAAACTCTCTTGATTTAGCAGCACACTGATGAAATGCTCAGGTATTTGGCCGCATATGTGCAATGGACTACATGTGACATTTGTAACTGCACATAATAGTAGTCTCGTTAACAAGCTGTTCTAGGAGAATGTCTGATAACTTTTGCCAGGTTTCCGAGAATGCTGGAATGCAGTTTTGTGACATCATAGACCTGCATGATGTCTACTGAGCACAAAATGAAATGCAGCATGTGTAGAGTTGAGTAATGTAATATCTTAGATTACTACATGTACGACATCTTGGAGCCATCCATGTGGTTGTACTCCTTGTCATCGTGGATTTTTGTAACTCGTTGTGTGTTTCAGTATGATATCCCAAAGGTAACAATGGGATTTACTATAGGACTTGCATTTTTATTACAAATATTGAGTGAATAGTTAGCTAGCTAGTAAAAAAAAAATACATTCTGTAATGTAGGCTAGCTTGTGTTATTACCTTGGCAGAAAGAGAAGAAGCTTAGTGGGAGTTGAATGTAGTTGCATTGGGTGGAATGCTTGGATAATTGCATGGATGATATGAAAGGTCTGCAAAAGATGCTCTTTAGTTAATAATATAAACAGTTTCTCATATCTGACTATGAGAATTTTGAGGGCAAGCTGTACAAAGTTTGGCTGCATTGGTTATGTTTTAGTATTGTAGACTATTTTGTTGCAGGGAGGGTCTGGCACTAATGACAGGGTGAGGGGGTCAAAACTTACATGAATTAAAATAATAATGATTGATTGTATATTTATGAGTGAAGAGCATAAATTAGCATGCAGTTGTCCAATATGTTGTATTGCCTGTAATTGTACATTTATCCTTATAATTTTTCAAAAACTTGATTTGGTATTGCGGGGGGGTGGGGGGGGGGGGCGTAGTCTGTCATAGGGAAAGGGTCTGGTGTCAAACCTATACACCAATTTGTACCAGATGACAACATTCCTGTGTGGTCAATGAAATTGCTGTAGACATATCACATGATCAATTGAGGCTTTAAATGCCTGTGCAACCAAAAGACAGCGAATCAATTCGAATTCTTGTGGAGGTTATTGCTAAGCAACTGGACTGCCTGCACACTATGAATTTTAAATTGGAGTCCATGTGTGCAAGGAGTCTATAGGCCTGATACCAGACCCTTTTCCCCTGCGCAGTGGTTTGGTAAAGGGTTTGGTAAAGGGTCTGGCTATGCCAGAGACTGGGAAGGGGGGGGGGGGGGGGTCTAGCCCCCTTGGGGAGAAAAATTCCAACTAATGTCAAATAGATAAAGTGTTTTTTTTGCCACCCAGTATCTACGAAACTCTTCTCAGTGAGCCAATAATGTAGCCTGAATGTAGAAGAGTGGTGGTGCAACTAATCCTACTAATGAGGCAAGTTCTGCTGATGGAAGTGAAACCAGAACCAGATCACTTCCAAGGTAGATGTATTCCAGAGTCCCTCACCAGCACATTGACATTACCTGCTAACTTAGATTGTACAGAGCTTATATCCATTATGACAATAAGATATAGAATCAGACGATGCATGTAGCAACGATAATGAGACCACAGGGCATTTTATTTTTGTGAAGATGTTTGAACACTTTATTCAAATTAATGGAATAATAACTTTAATTTAAGTGATTGTGTGGCACAGATATTGGCACAAAAGAACGGCCATTTTAGGATTTTTTGGCATCAATGTAGAATAAGGTCTGCAATAAGGTTATACAAAATAAGTATCATTGGATGTATGTGTATATAATATATAATGTGTAGTCTCACCCAAAATATGTATAAAACCATTTCCTTTTTTATTTTTCAGAATGGTGATGCTGTCACTAATGGAGTAACACAGGCAAGTGAAGAGAATACCCAGAGGCAAAGTCCAACTTCACAAACAACAACTGTGACAGTTACAGTTGAGACAGAAGGAGACAATGTCAGGTGTAATACAAGGCTGGAGGTGGGAGAGGGTATTATAATAGACTACGACGTCACTGTTTCTGAAACTCCATAATAAAACAGATGCATATATACCCCCCCCCCCCCCCTATCCCCCTACTCCTGAATCCTCCCATATGAGGGTCAGATTTCTATTAGAGAAGTTCCACTGTATTATTTACCTTGACTTTAACCCCCCATGCTTTGATATTTATGCAGGAGCATGTCAAGACCCTGTGAATATCGTGAGTTCCAGTGCACCCAGTGTGGTCAAAGTCTGGGAAGGGGAGAAAACAGATCAGGTAGAGTTGGTCACTATTATAGTGAATCTGAAGGCAAGTGCAGAAGCACAATTCCGAGACAACGAGACAGCTTCTTCAATAATAGCTGACTACATTATTGAACAATAAACAGTACTCGTGGTTAGCCGAACTGTTGTCTGCTAACTTTTTTTTACATCATTTTGGCTCTAATAATATTTGTATTATTCATATTTCATTTTCAAGCATTTTCCCCCTAATATATTTGTCACTTTACAATAATGTTCTATGAAGATATTTGTGTTGTGTGAAGATTCAGTCATGGAAACAACAAATGATACTGTTAGGGTAGTAACAAGTCTGGGAAGGGGAGAAGACAGAGGTAGAGTTGGTCACTATATAGGGAATCTGAAAAAGCACAGGCAGAAGTACAATTCAGAGACAATGAGACAGCTGCGTCTATAAATGCTGAATACATTATTGATCAATAAACTGGAACAAGGTACATCATTTGAAGTTCTTAATATCAGCATATGTCAGCGTTACCATTACATTCTCCACTCTGCTTATTTGAAATTAGTATTTTTTTGCATTTAATACCAGAATCATGATATTGTCACTAATGGAGTCGTGCTAGAAAGTACTCAGAGGCCAAGTCCAACTTCACGTACAATAACTCTGACATTTATTGTTGAGGCAGAAGGTGCCATCATAAAATGTACTGGGTTGGAGGTGGAAGAGGATGATGATGAAGATAAACTACTTCACAGAAACTGAGAAAGCACAGGCAGAAGCTCAATTCAAAGATAATGAAACAGATGTGTCTACCAGTGATAAATATTCGATATGATGTATTTTTACAACTGTATGCTGCACATATACTTGATTTTTCTGTTTTCATGAAAATGCTGATTTTTACATGTTTGTCTTTATAATTTCAGATGAATTTACTTTTTTGCATTTGTATTGTGTGAATTCTTACAAATTTTTATGCATGCACATTTAATTGGATCAATAAAATGTTTTCATCCTATTTATTAAATCAACACTCTTATTGATACATATCAGCTGATAGCTATGTGCATGCAGGTGGGGTTCAGGGAGATATTGGTAACTCCCCTTTATATTCACAGCCGAAGGAGATGGGAGTTGAATGGTGGTGCACTGTGTAGTTTGCAAACCATACTGTTATTAAGACACTGTATTATGAATTAAATGCTGCTGCATTATCAGAAGCTTAGCTTGGCAAGCATTTTCATACTAAAATGGAGAGGCTAACATCATCTCAGGAATTTTCATCTTATTTAGTAAAGGAAAATTAACAGTAGATGAGACCAGACCTTGTAAGTAAAAGTATATTAACATGGTTTACTGAATGAGGTCTTTGCTGGGCCAATTTACTGGACACCAGTTGTACAATATCAAAATGAGGAGAAACAAACTCACTCTAGTAATTTACGGAGTGTCCTCTCATCTTCAAGTGTTTTCAGAAGACTTTTGAATTGCCCTGCTGCTATGATAGTTGGTAGCAATCTGGTTCCAAGAAAGTTTGTTGAAGAATTGTCCGAGTGGTCTGCCATTTATTTTCACATGATTCAATCGGTGATTTCTGACATCAGAAATATTCTTGACTCCTTTAATAAATTGTGCTTTATGTGGACCTTGTTCTCTTCTTCTGTCTTTGAAAATAAAGATAAGGGTCATTTAAGCCATTTTCCAATTGGATTAAAACCACAGCAGTGTCTTCTGGATCATTCAAAGCTGAAATGTGAACATGACTGCCTAGAACTCTGAAATATGAGGGGTGGTATTATTAACCCTCAGCGCATGCACGATAATGTTGTAGTATTCGTCATGTCCTGTCTGTTACACTCTGATTTGGTTACAGATAAATAACCTTTGATTTAGGTATGAACTTACTCAGGACGAAGATTGAGGACATTGTATTGTGCTACTTTTTTGAATTTCGGTAACCTGCATCAGTAGGAAGAGAAGCCATCTCCAACAAGCACTGGGTAAGTTAGCGTGCATAGTGAAAAAGCAAAAATACGCTGAAATCTGTTTAGTACTTAGCCATGTATACAATCCTAAACATAATGTTATAAATGGATTCTACACATCCCAAAATCCCATGGAAGAGTCATTTTACTTAATTCGATGACAAGAGGCTGTAGAGCATAATTTAATATTAGCGTCACACAACAAACTGGACTTTGTCCTTAACCGTATCAGCCTTGGCAACAGCCACTGTCATGCTAAACTCTCTCCCTTCAAATGAAAAGGGAACTACAGCAAATTACAACAACAAAAGTTTACCAGACAATCCCTTTACATATACCCAATCTTGCAGTAATTGCAGTTCATACACAAGTTTCCCTGGCACAATCATCACTTCAGCTCCAGTATCTGGAGCAATTGTACAAGTGAAACCATTCACTTCACCTTCCACCCACTTTGACTCATTGTTCACAGCCATCCAATTTACTTTCTTAGCTGGGGGGGCCACCTGACTTTACACCAACTTTTCCTTTCCCTTGCTGATGGCAAATATAACATGTTTGACTTGTTTGTGCTCCTCTGCCTTAATGGTGCACTCAGATGCTTTGTGCCCCCATCCCTGACACTTGTAGCATTACACACTCTGGTCTCTCCTTGTATGCTTTGTGTGCATTCTAGCCTGGCTGTCTGTCAGAATTGTTGCCTCCATCAGATCAGTTGCACACTCCACTTTGGCAGCATTCAAAATTCCTTGTTCCAAAATACCTAAAGTTGTACTGAAAAATCCTTTAGTGTAAAATAACTGCACTTGCTCCCTGGTGCTACAGAGCATCTCCACCCTCCAACTCAAAGCCTGAATATGCCTCAACCTAGCAACCAACCACCGTCTCCTTAGCTTTAGAACTCAACTTGTGAATCAAAACTCTCCTCCAATGCCTCTTCTTAACACCCAATCAGTCAATTCTGCCTCCAATATCCTCAGCCATTTCACCATATCAAACCTCTCTTTATAACCTGCAATATTGCTCACACTAATCCCACTTCCATTGCAAACATTTCTCCTGTCACTCTTCCTTTCCTTGTATAGCTGGTTCAGTGCTCTCAGCATGGCTGCATCCCTAGATGTTGTTCCAACTTCCTCACCCTCCTCACTCTCACTCAACTCTAAATTTTCTTCAAGCTATTTATCCTCAGGCTTGCTCTTTATTATTCATCCTCCCCCAGTCCCACTGGCGGATCACTATCTTCTAAAGAATCAACAGCTTTCTGCATTCCCATAGCTCCTCTGAACTCACTCTCTATGCTCATCCCAACTACAGCAGTCTCCCCACTCACCATGCCTTCAGCACTGGGCATGTGTTTTCCCTTTCCTTTCTTCTTCTTCTTGACTGCCATTCTCACAGGGTTTCTGTGGACTTTGGATCAGAAGAAGACTCCTGCAAACACAAAATAATAAAGACAACACCGATGTCAACAGGATGAACACCAATGCAATTCCGCTATGGAAGTGATGGTGCCTATTACTAGCAGAATCAGCTTCCGGTCTTCAGTAACGTTTCTCAATGGCTCAGGGACTTCTCAATAGGAGGAGAACCACCACTGGCCACCAGATGTGGGAGGTTGGGGCAAAGGTTTAAGTCTGGCCTTCTCTGGATTATGCTGCCACCACAGGATTAAGAGTTCTCTTTCTCTGGGATTAACTGGTTGTAGCTAGTCCCACTGTGATAAGTCCAGATAATTAAGTTTTAATTCAATTACTTGACAACACACAGGTAAGTTACAAGAAATAAAAACTATGATGAACCTGAAACCTGACCTTCTGTCTCAGTTCCTTCCAATATATATCTAACTATTGCACAACTCAATAACAACTCAATAACAACTATTGCACAACTAATTAACAACTATTGCACAACTAATTAACAGTTCAATTGTCACATTCCAGCTCATCCTCTTCTTGTTATTCTTCACCTTGCTCTTTCCCATCTCTTTCTTATCTCTTGTTGTCTTCACTTTGCTCTTCTCTTGTTGTCCAGTTCCACATCAACCTCTCCAGAAAAAAACATCATTCTCATAAATAATGGGCTACACATGTATGTCGAATTTTCAACACTATTTTATTCTGAAGTTTCAAACAACAATTGAGCTGCATAATTTGATAACCAGGCTCTAGGAATATGACAAAAAGTGAAGTATACATGAACATGAGGCGAATTTATCATTTTCTTTGAATACTTCTAGATGTTTTTGTCTCAATTTATCATCACTTGTTCTGCAGAGGTCTCCCATGAATACAATAGCTAATAATAGTTAATTATTTTTTTGATTACATGTACATCTTTTTTTCAGACTTTAAAGATTTGTGAAAGTAACCTTTAATTATTGCTTACTCTAACATTTAAATATTCGTAAATGACAATATCCTATGTTAATAATATTGACTCATTGCTATGTAGAATAAATTAATTAGGAAGTTGTTTAGCTTGTCATAGCATGAGTTCAGCATGAGTTTTCTTAAAAAGAAAATGTTTCAGACCGAGGACCTTCTTCAGTTTCACTGACTACCAAAACATTTTAAACAAATTTCATGCTACGACTAGCTAAAATACTAAACTCCTTTCTAATATCCTGCATTGTAGTGGAACATCTCTTACCAAACTTTCCATAACTTTGTATAAGATAAAACTCTATATAGCTAAAGCAATATGTTAGGCTGTAGTATATTATTAATAAATTCATGCCATTTCCTATATGTGTATGTTCATGTCATTTAATTTGTTTGTAAGTTATCACTACATGAAGCAACTTGGTGAATATCATAAAAACTGTCAATGTGCTAAGGACACTGGGACACCAACTTTAATTTTTCAATAGTGCAGTGACTAAGCAAGGAATATTGAGGCTGGAAATGACCTGAGGGCATGTTACACTAACAGATATCTTGCTAGAATGTGTTAGTTGTGATGTGTTTATATGGCCAGCCGGAGTATCTGTCCACCAGGACAAGGTATGTGGATCCTTGGTGGTGGAAGAAATCCGCACAGATGTGCTGGAACGGGTACTCCGACTGGACAGGTGTTGTTGAGGGCATTGGTGGTTGGGAGGGCGCATTGCTATTGCAGATTGAGCATCTCTCTCTCAGAGTCCTGATGTCAGTGGTGATGCCGGGCCAGTATATGGACAATTTTGCTCTGGCAGTCATGCCTGTGATCCCTTGATGTGCAGCATGGAGTGCCTCAAGACAGGTGGGGCGGAGTGAGGTGGGTATGACAATGTGTTCACCCATGCAAATCACGTCATCGACTATACTGAGGCTTACCATCACTGTCCAGTATGCTTGTACGGATGCCGGGATTGAGGATCTATCAGTGGTGATGCCTTCCTGGATGCAAAACATCAGGTCCTACAGTGAGGGGTCCGATGTGGTGGCGATTTGGAGCTGCTCCCAGTCAATGGGGATTGATGAGATCGCTGCACACATTGCGTTTTGCAGGTTGTCTATTGCTGAAATGGGGGCGACTGCGGCATCCTGGTCGGCCGGGCAGTCGTGGTTGGGGTTGGCGATGTCGTCTGGGAGGCGTAGTTGAGATGGTGACTGGCTTCCGGATGGGTGGCGTGAAAGGGCATCGCTGGTTTGATTTCTTGTGCCAGGGATGTCCACCATCCGGAAACGGTACCGGAGCGTCTTCTCCTTCAGATTTCGGAGCCTGGGGTTCGGGATGTCTTCGAGGCAGCGATCCCCGAATAGCCTGAGCAGTGGTTTGTGGTCCACTGCTATCACGAGGTCGCTGCACCCGAGGATGAAATGTCGGGCTTTCTGAAAGGTGACATGGCTGCTGTCATGGAGAAGGCGTAGGAGACCTGGTTCACGAGGCCGAACCAGGCTCTTATGTCGGTGATGCCTTTCGGGGTCGGAAACTCCCTCACTGCTGCCGTGAATTTGTCTGCAGGGCGGACTTCTGTTGGGGTGACTGTGAACCCGGCAAACTCCACCTCGTCCTCGGCGAAGTGGAATTTGCGCGGGTTCAGGGTGATTCCATTAGTGGCGCAAATCTGTAACCACTCGACGGCCTGATGAAACGCCTCCTTGATGGTCTCGGACCACAGCAGTGCATCATCGATGCATTTGGTTTTGCTCCCTACATGGGCTACGAGTGAGTCATATCGTGCCGTGTAGGCGTCCCCGGAGGCGATATAGCCTTGAGGGGCGGTCCGATATTTATACCTCCCCCAGGGAGTGATGAACATCGTATAATGGCGGTGTCGTTCATCCAGGGCGACGGAGTGGTAGCCATTCCACGCATCAAACACGGTCTTTTTGGTGAGGCGTGGAATGGCTCGAGCTTGGTGGAAGGGAGATGGGCAATGGTGGGTTTCCCTGGTGGCGTGCTGGTTCAACGGCTGAAAGTTGATGGTCCGCCTGAGCGACCCATCCTTCTTGGTGCATATCACCATGCAGTGGCACCAAGTGACGGGTGTGCCCAGGGGGACCTTCTCCAGCACGCCAAGTCTGACATCCCTGTCGAGGCCGGCTTTCACCTCGTCTTGCCAGTGAACTGGTACAGCGATGGGCGTGTGGTAAGGCTTCGGTGTGGCATTGGGATCGATGGTTAGAGAGAGCGGGGGTCCAGACATCATGGGCAGAGGTTGGTGCTCACAGACGTTGAAGCTACTTGCTGCATAGTGATCCAGCAGGTAGCGTTCAAGCCTGTGGCGGTTTTCCTCCGTCCCAGGGAATGGTAGGGATGTCGGCATCTCAGGTGGTGGTGCTCTCTGTGGGCATGAGCATGGCCTGCCCTTGTGAGGGCCTCCTGGTGTGGGTGGAGGTGGTGGCCTGGTTGTTTGCTGCTGGGCAGATAGACCTGTGTCTGGGTGCCCTCGGGTTACTCCTGGTGATGGTGCTGGAGCTGGCAGGGGCTGGTGATGGCTGTCGTGGACGTGCGAGGCGGGTTGGATGGGTTGTTTCACAGCTGGGTGGTGTGGGATAACTGGTTACCTACTAGCCCCAGGTCGGTACATGTGGCCAGGCTTAGATAAAGCTTTGTGGCCTTTGGGCTGAAATACACCATCTGTCGTGTGGAACGACCAGAACTCCCAAGTTTGAGTCGGGTGAGGGTGGCCCCGAGTATGGGCAGGGGGTGTCCGCTGGCAGAGCTCATGGAGAGTGATGTTGGGATGAGGTCCTGGGCTGAAAGGCAGAGTCCCTTCTGGAGGGCTGGCCCGGCCAGGCAGCTCTGACAGCCAGTGTCAGCCAAGGCAGTGGTTGCCAGGTTTCTCTTTTCCTTGCGGAGGGTGTGCCCATGATATTGGTAATCCTCCCTGTGGGTGGAAACCAGTATGTCTAGGTTGGGCTGAGGTGGCGATCGACGGGTTATCCATGTTGCTGTTGAGGGGTCCCACGATTGATGTGGGAGTGTGCTCTCGGTCATGTTGGCGACTGACTCCTCGATGGCACTCTCGTGCTCAGTGTTTTGCCAGCACATGGCCGCATAATGGTTCGGCTTGTTACAAGCTGAGCAGTTGGAGCCGAATGCTGGGTACTGCTGGCGCCGAATGGCTGTCCTGGAACGCTCCCCATGGCCTTGTCTGCCGCAGAAACAGCAAATAGCCTTGGCATTGGTAGGCGGTTTGCTTGAGATGGGTTGCCCTTTGTTTTGGATGGGCTGGGTGGGTGTGGATTGCTGGCATTTGGTATGGGTGGGTTGGCTCCTGTGTAGCGTTGTGGGCCCTGCTGGTCGTCGTGGTGTCGAGCCTTTTTGTCGCTGCCGGTAGCCGGAGTTGATGGATTCCTCCTGATCTACTCCCTCATCTATTGCAGATGCTGGGGATGTTGGGGACATGATAGAGATGGCAGATCTCTTCCCCGCGGCCCGTACCTCGACGAATCGAATCGTCTCTTCTACTGACATGCTTGGTTTGGGTCTTTGAGGAGGTCTTCCTGAATCTCAGGGTCAGCGAGGCCGATGCACAGTTGATCAGCGACCCTCTGTTCGCCCTGGTTATTGATTCTGTCACAGCCGGGGCACTTATGTGTGAACATACATGTGGTGAACCAGCACCACATTCTATAAACAGCAGCCCAATACCAATGAACATTTAACACTTATTCAGTAGTCAACTATTCTAGTTAATGCACACACATTACATCATCCATAATTTCTATGTCATACTACATCTGAGCATGCTTGGTAGAATACCCATAAAAGGGCCTACCACCCATGTGCTAGCTCAGTTACAACCATGCTGCCTAACCTTTATCTGACTTGAACCTATAACAGGCTTGAAACTCCTGGGTTTAGGGTTGAGAGGAAGCTTTGAACTGCTTGGGAAGGTAGTTCTGTAACTCTGGTGGCAGCCTATTCGGTCTTGTCTCCCACCATAACTGGTTAAGCCTTCACAGCCTACACCACACTTGGTGCCAGCGGTGGTCCGACTTCATCTCCTGTTGCCGGATCTTTGGAGACGACCCCGACATCGAAACATACTCCTACGTCAACTACAAGTTTGTCTGATTCCTGTTCTTTTCAGAATCGGTTTCAGCGTCATCCTAACTGGTTTCTCGAACTTTGCTAGCTATTTCTCTTGTCACAATCATTGTCTTAAAATCTTCAACTGTATCGTCCGTTACTTCGTTACTATTTTCTGCATCTGTTGGAAGCAAGCAGCCGTATTACTGCGCTCCACTTCAGCCTATTGTCTTTGTAGACGCTATAAAGTCTTCAAACGATTTAGTCTACCGCTCCAGTTTTCCACATTCCTATTTGCTTACCTGACGACTAATTTGGATTTTTTTTCGGTTGGACCAAACGCAAGCTTACGGCCAGTATTGCAAGTTAAACTATATTACTGTTATTATTTATTTCATTGTTATCGTTGCCTTCATTGTTTGTGTTTCATTGCTGTTTTTTTTCATTGTTGTTGGTCCTTCATTGTTGTTGTTATTTTTTTGTGTTCTTATCTGTGTTGTACTGAACGCTGTTGTATTTTCCCTTTTAATTATTTGCCATTTGTCAGTCATTGTTATCTAAAGGCATGAATACCAGAAGTGGACGGCCCCGTGGGAATCCTAATCCTTCACCTTTGCCTTCTGAAGACGCTATCTTCAGTGACTCTAGTTCCTCCTTGGCGTTACCTTTGTCTTCAAATTCCTCTTCAGCTTCTCTTTCGGGGTGCGAGTCTTCCACCTCTACTGTTGTCCAAAATGATGACCTGGCTAACTTGGAAAAGGATAAACCTGAACTGCTGCCCTCCACTCCGCCTAGAGCCAAGCCCACTGACTCTTCCATGATTGCTCAAGCCAAGATATTGGCCAAAGAACTAACCACTACAGGTTTAGACCCTACCGTTCTTCTTCTGTCGAAACTTCTTGACAAGCAAATGGTGACATCTCAACCTATGTATGATCCTTCCGGTTCTCTAGTAAAATCCATTGGTCCTATAGAGCAAGGTGAGAATATTTTTGTTTTTCTAAACAGATTTGAATATGGGATGAAATCTAATGGTGTTCGTCCCTGTGACTGGATTAATATCTTGCCCAAACTCTTACATGGCGAATTTAAGGAAGCCTACTTTAACTGTATTACTAATACCACCTCCTACCATCGCATGAGGACTATTCTCCTTAACACTGGCGGGTACTCGTTAAACAATTGCCTTTCCTTGTTCCCTGTCAAATTCAGACAATCAGGTTCCCAATCAGTGATGCAGTTTTTCAATAATTGGAAATATAGCTATAGTGTAATGTTGTCACAATTGTCCTTTTTGGATGTGTTTACTGAGGACCAACTTGATCTAATCTGTCAAGGTATAGCTGCCCTCGGCATTGTTGCTGGCATGCCAATTGATGCATGCAAATTCGTGCTTGACAGACACCACAACACGCCCCAAGCATTTGTAGAGGATTGTGCTTCTTCCCTTTGTTCAGCTGATAGTGCATACAGACCATACCATCCTGGTTCTTATAATTCTCACTCACCCCCCAGATATAGTAATCACTCTCAGTCTCATAGAAATTCTGTGTTCCATCATGGTTCTAACCGTCATCATTCCAACAATTCTCAGAGACCTCATTCCAACTACTCCACACCTTTTTCAAATTACCAGTATCAGCCTCGACCTCAGTACCAGTCTCATCACCAAACGCCTACAACCCCTCCCACTCCAGTGCCCAGAAGGGATATTTCCGAGGTACAATGCCATAAGTGTGGGGCCTTTGGACATTACGCCAACAGGTGCCCTGACTCCTCTTACCATCATTCTTCTCACCAACCCTCACAACCTCAACCCATAACCTCACCCCAACCTAACCCACCTCCCAATACTCCCCGTCCAGCTCCACCCCCCAGATCTCAACCACCCAGTAACCATCAACCAAATTCCCAAACATCCAATCCTACCTCAGCATATTCTGTGGAAAAATTTGAATCCTTAGTTCACTCCCCTTTACCAGCTCACACCAATCCTGACTCAGAGCCATTGAACAAGTTTGACGATGATTTTATTACACATGGTCACGTTAATGGTGTCTTTACCCCTGTCATTGTTGATTCAGGTGCTAAGCGTTCTCTCGTTTCATCAGATTTCATTACCTCAAACCTTTCTCCTGTTTCATCGGAATCTCTTTGTGGCATCTCCCGGATTACCTCTACTTTGCCTGTGTATGACCTTGAAATTGATATCCCCACCATTAGTGGTGTAGCTAGATTTGCAGCATGCCCTACGTTACCACCTAAAACTGTTCTCTTGGGCATAGATTTTGGTCGTGACAAGTTTGTGCAGTTGATTAACTCAATCAAGCAGAATCCTTCTCCAGTTAATACTGTTACAAGAGCCATGCAAGCCGATGACCAATTATCTGAACACATTTCTGAAGCCTTACATGCATCAGAAGGATGCACCCCTGTGTCATTTGATGACATTTCGGAGTCTGTCACTATTCATGACAGCTCAGCTTCTGACGTCCTAGCTGGGGAGCATAGCTCCAACCCTGAAAGCACTGGTTTCCAGAACAAGCTAATTCCTGTGCCATTACCCTCCTTGTCCTTTGATGGTGTTAACATGGATAAGTTTATAGAATTGCAGCATCGTGATCCTTCTCTATTACCTTTGTGGGACTTAGCACACAAGCATGAGAAAAAGTTTTTCATTGTAGATGGTTTGTTGATGTGTTTGACTACTACCCATAACACTGTTTCCAGCGCATTAGTGGTCCCTACTGAACTCAGACACAAAATTCTTGTTGTTGCTCATGATGGTCTCGGTCATGGTGGTGTCAATGTCACAAGAACACTCATAAATCGCCATTTCACTTGGCCCAAGTTACTTGATGATATCAGATCATACATCTCAGCCTGTCCTATGTGTCAAAAATTCACCAAATCAAACAATATCAAAGTACCACTAGTAGAATCAGAGATCATTTCAGAACGTGGTGAGAAGTTAGCCATTGACATTGTTGGGCCTTTGCCTAAATCTAAAGGAAATGTCAGATTCATTTTTACATGCCTAGAATTGGCAGCAGGATACCCCTTTGCTATCCCCATCAAAAATTATACGGCAGAAACCACAGCCCAGTGTTTAATAAGCATTATATCAGTACTTGGTGTTCCCTTAGAGATCCTCTCAGATCAAGGTGCAAATTTCCTGTCTACCACAGTCTCACACCTTTGTAAGAAGTTTGGTATTCATAAGATTCGCACATCGCCTTACAGACCTCAGTCCAATGGAAGGCTTGAAAGGTTTCATGGTACTCTTAAGAGTATGCTTTCAAAAGCCATTGCTGAAAAATCTGAATGGTCATCCATGATTGATCTTATCCTTTATTATGCTAGGAACATGCCTAACACCAGACACGGGTTTACTCCACACGAACTGTTATTCCTAAAACCTACACCATTTATTCTTTCAACCATCAAATCATTGTGGTTATCAGACTCTCAGAACCCAGTCAACGTCCCTCAATTTATTGCTGACCTAGACAAGCAGTTTGCATGCCACAATCATGTGGTCAAGACTTCATTACAATCCAAGCAGTCTTCAGACCGCATCAGCAAAGAGTCTGAATTAGTTTCAAAGTATCGTGTCGGTGACCTTGTGTTTAAACGCAACCCTGGTCTCAACAGCTGCTTAGATTCATCATGGGATGGTCCTTTCATAATCACTAGCCTTTTACCTCCCGTTAATTGCGAGATTGCCCCTCACAAGGCAAAAGGTCGCAAGAAGGTTGTGCATTTGAGTCAACTTAAGCGTGTGTCGGACAACACTGTATTGAGAGTAGCCGTAGTTGCTAATGATTTATCACCTCATTTTGACTTATCCCCTAGAACCCCAACCAAGATCGATTTGTCACCCAACCAGCAATCAGTACTTGATCATACTCTTTCTGCATTTCCTAACGTTTTCACTGATATTCCTGGCATCACATCCTTGGTCAAACATTCCATCATACTTACTAGCCAAACCCCAGTCTGGACACCTGCCTATACAGTCCCCCTGGCATATCAGCAACCATTTAGGGAAGAAATTGAGTCACTATTAAATCTGGGAATCATTGAACCATCGAATTCAAAATGGTGTTCATCTCCGCTTCCTGTCAAGAAGCATGACGGAGGTATCAGGATAGTAGTGGATTATAGGAAACTAAACCTGATTACTGTACCGGAGCCCTTCCTAATGCCTTCAATAGATTCCATCCTGGCCCAGATTGGCAATTGCAAGTTTCTTTCTAAGCTCGATTTACTTAAGGGTTTTCATCAAGTCCCTCTGGAAGACAGTACCAAACATCTCACTGCTTTTAGTTGTATGCAAGGGAAGTTTCAATACCGGGTTATGCCGTTTGGGTTAAGAAACGCCCCCGCCACCTTCCAGCTGCTTATGCAGCAAGTGCTTAGAGGACTTGAATCTTACTCCCTGGCATATATAGACGATGTCATTATTTTTTTGGCTACTTTTGATGACCACATTACCCATATCTTTTCTGTCTTAGGCAGACTTAGTGCTGCAAACCTTTCTGTGAAACAGTCGAAATGTTGTTGGCTTTATTCGTCTTTTGAATTTCTCGGTTTTGTGGTTGGAGATGGAAAACTCTCTACCTCTGAAGCTAAGGTTCAACACATCAAGAACTACTTGCCTCCAAAGACAAAGACAGATCTCAGAGCGTTTCTTGGTCTTGTAACATTTTATTCTAGATTTATTCCGTCCTTTGCTACCCACACTTCTGTTTTATCATCACATCTTAGACGTGACAGTCCTGACATCTTACATTATGATACTGACAGTGACTTTTATCATTCCTTTCAGTGTATCATCTCAGATATTGTTCATCATTCATCTTTATTTTTACCAAGTATAACTGATGTATGGTGTGTGTACACCGATGCCTCAACCAAGGGCATTGGTGGATGTCTGTGCATTTACAGGGAAGACAATTGGGTTCCTGTTTCGTTTTACTCGCGTCAGCTCAGTGCAAGGGAGAAAAATTACCCTATTGTGGAACTGGAAGCCTTGGCCGTTTTGGCTACAATTGAACACTTCAGATTTTACCTCTCTGGAAGACCATTTAAGATCTTCACAGACCACTCAGCCCTGGTAGACATTTGGAATGGACCGCCTCCGTCAGCGAAGTTAGCGAGATGGATTGAGAGATTATCAGACTTTGATTTTACAATCACATATATCAAAGGCGAAACAAACACCGTTGCTGACGCTCTATCTCGTCAGAGCTGGACTGCTCCTGCAGCTAACGTTGCAGCCGATGTTACCTCTTCACCTCCCGATGGACGCTCGGCCTCTAGGAGAGAGGGAGATGTGGTGAACCAGCACCACATTCTATAAACAGCAGCCCAATACCAATGAACATTTAACACTTATTCAGTAGTCAACTATTCTAGTTAATGCACACACATTACATCATCCATAATTTCTATGTCATACTACATCTGAGCATGCTTGGTAGAATACCCATAAAAGGGCCTACCACCCATGTGCTAGCTCAGTTACAACCATGCTGCCTAACCTTTATCTGACTTGAACCTATAACAGGCTTGAAACTCCTGGGTTTAGGGTTGAGAGGAAGCTTTGAACTGCTTGGGAAGGTAGTTCTGTAACTCTGGTGGCAGCCTATTCGGTCTTGTCTCCCACCATAACTGGTTAAGCCTTCACAGCCTACACCACAATACACACCTCTGCCTGCCCACGGAGGCGTGCAGCAAAAGATCTTACGGGCTCACCCCTGTCCTGAACCATCCCTGATAGGGTTACCCTAGCCACCTTAGGGTTTTCTTCCCTCACTGCTAGGGCTCTGATCGCTGCCAGGAGGTTGGCCTCTGTGAACTGCTCGATGGGGGTGGGGCCGACCGCGTTCCGGGTGACGTCATGCCTGAGATTAGGGTCGAGGCATTCCAGCAGCTGGATGCTGACGTCTTTGTCGACCAGCCTGACGGCTGTGGAGTAGGCCCTCCATCTTGTTAAGAAGTATTGCCACCCCTCGGTGGTTCCCCCTGCTGATATTTCGGGTCGGCGGACTGGGGTTGGCTTCGGTCTGGCGGTCTGGCTGTGGACCAACGTGTGGGCATTCAGCAAGGCAGCCACTACCATTGGGTCTGTCCCCTCAGGCACTCAGAAGGCACAGTCAGGGTAGGGGCAATTCACTGCCATGCTGGGTGGGCGTCAAATAGAAACGAGCTTTTCTAGCTTGTCCTCCAGCCGGCAATTTCCGGTGAGGCACACTGAGTTGCTCGTGGTAGCTTCTAGTCAGTTAGTCCGTGCATAGTCAAGCGCAGTGCGCCGTCTGAGACAGAGGTTACACTGGATCATTAATAGATGCGATGTCTACAGATGCACGGACTAACTGAATATGATACAGGGTGTATGCGTGAGGTAAAGGGTCTACAATTAGGTAGGGATCGCTACCGCTATATCGTACATTGTGTATGGATGACAGTCCAAGTAGGTAAGTATTAACTAACCAGTTTAATAATGATACATTTTTTTGTTATACACATGCCAGTGACTCTATCTTGTTTACACTAGTGAATATCTGTTGTGACAGACCATAATACTGTTAACAATAGTGACAGGCAAGTAGCAGACAGCAGCCCTGAGAACCCAGCTGACGAAGCTAACAATTCATCGAATCACCGGAACCGAGCGAGACGTGTTGCTGCGCAGAGAGGTGATGAACAAAGGAAGGCATGCATGATCCAACTCCAGGAGGACTGAACTCTTATTCTCCACATCACTATTTACTTAAATTATCTCTGTGTTTGTAGAGCATGACATTCCTTGTTGACCAGTGGTCAACGGGGGGGAGTGTGTGCTGAACTCTGTGGTAGTTTTGTTTCATTTCAATTATTCACTTTATGATTATGTTTTTGACGATGCTTACAAAAAAAAATTTATGTCTGAAATGATGAGTGAAAAAGGTGTCAACAATCTTGATTGAAACTGTGTTCAGATCGGCATCAGCAGGACCCTTCAAAAGTATTTTTTGTTCTTGTTATTATTATTAGTTTGGGGTACCTGGTAATTAACTGGTTCTGACATACTGCTCTCACCTCCTTCACCTCTTTTTTTGGAGTTTTTTTTGTTGTTGTTTGGTTTGGTTTGGTTTGTTTTTTTTTTGCTCATTCTGATATATTTTAGTTGTATTTTTTATGCTATCTTTAGAGAAAGACCACCATCAGTTGAGGCTTGTCTAAAAACTGGTATGTCACATCAAGACAGTGGCAGCATCTGGGATCACTCCAGGACAGCAGCCACCAATTCATGTCTGGGATCTTGGCAGGATGTGTCTATTGATGAGTGGAATTTCTTGATATCTGATTTTGGTATTGTTCATGGTCATGTTGTAATGTAAAATGTCAATATTTTTGGCTCACATTGAATGGTGTTGTAGAAATGGCACAAATATTATAATATTAATAAAGGCCAGTCAGTGGGGGCAAAGATCAGTGATGTATGAGTGCAACGTTGCACAGTTTATGTATTTGTAGGAGGTGATCACACAAATGATGCTGGGGTCAGATGAAATCCCAAGAGTTCTCAGACATGTGCATATATAATCGAAGTGAGAACAATTTGAGACCTAGGCTATCAGTTCACAAGTCAAGGGTTGTTTGCCTTCGGAAGTTGTTTATATTAATAGCGTGCTTTGCATTAGTTATTGTTACAGAAATTAAACATTAAGATGATTGCTTTAAGGGGGAGATAGGCCATACATTTTCTATTGGGAGTGAGTAGGTGCAAATGGAAAATTCACTAATAGAGGTGCCTGCCAGAGAAACGTCCTGCTATGGAGCTGTGGGGTTGTAAGGCCCACAGACGATCTGGACTTTTGTACAAGTTATCTCTGGGATCTCGCTGTCTATCAAATGTGACAGAGACAGCCAAGTCCCAACAACCACAATGAATTATAATAGATTACAAATAAGTAATAGAACACAATGAAAATGAGTCACTGCACAGAAAGTGGAATAAAACGTAACTAAGATAATGCGAAAAGTGCGTGCATTATAATAAACAATAAAATAGCTACGGGGTATATTAATGTTCGACGATATCGGGAGTTCCTCGATATCGGGAGTTCATGAATGTTCTGCACATGCTTGAGGTTCTTCTTCCAGGAATCCTAGCAGGCCTGGACAGGGGAGATAGGCCATACATTTTCTATTGGGAGTGAGTAGGTGCAAATGGAAAATTCACTAATAGAGGTGATTTACTTAGATATAGTTCACTATCAGAGGTTTCACTGGTGCTGCTAACTGCTGCATGGTAGTCCTCATATGGCATATGGAATGATTGCACATACATATTTTATTTGCTGCACAATGCAGTTTTTGGCCACTCTAGTTGCTATACTTAGTATTGTATGTAATTGTGGTGCCTAGTATCCTCTGATAGTTCGATAAGGTTGACTGCCACCAGTTCCATTGACAGGCCTTGCTAGTATCCCACAGTTGGTCAATTAATAATGGTTAAAGTTATATTAAGAGACATGCAGTAACACAAACAGGCTCAGTTGGTCAAATGGACAAAGAATCTGCAGTGCTCAGTGACTATAATGAGTAGGTAGATGAGGGGTAGAGGGGGCCCCCACCTTTACACAAAGACAGTGAACAATGAGTCCAGCTCAGCTGGTAATCCCAGAAGTATCAATTACTACTACAATGTGGCATGACTATGAATATAATTAGTGTGTGAGTTTGTAAATGCTGGGTTGGCCTATTCCGGCCCCACATCTCCCCCCGCAAGCTCAGCCCCACCCCTGAAGGGGCTGGGCTTCTCTAAAAGAGGGGCCGAGACGTTCATAACTTCAAACGTGTTGTCCGATCCATCTTCATCTTCTCCCTCAGAGTTATTGTAGTCATCCCATGATTGGCGAGATAAACCATCTGCGTCAAGGTTCTCTTTTCCCGGCTTGTACAGCACAGTGAACTTGTATGGTTGGAGTGACAATGCAAACCCACGGAGTCTTTTATTAAGTTTTGGTGACGTCATGAGATGGCACAGAGCTTTGTGGTCAGTAAAGATACAGAATTCTTGTCCATACAAATAGTGGCTCCAGTGACGAACTGCTTCCAGTAACCCCAATGCCTCCAACTCCGTTGCCGAATATCTTGATTCTGCTCCTCTCAATTGTCTGGAATAAAATGCTACTGGTATATCTTTTCCCTCGCGTCTCACTAGCAGGGTGGCTCCAAGTCCTTTGTGGCTGGCATCTATGTGAACAACAAAATCGTCGGCCTCTGCCGGTACACATAAAACAACATTATTGCACAAAGAATTACATAAATACCTGAAAGCTTCCTCCATGGGTTTTGTCCAGCAGACCAGCCTTGGAGCTCTTGGGGAGGTTGACGGAGTGAGGTATGATGAGTGTTTGGCAAAATCTTTGATGAATTTGCGATAAAACCCTACAGTTCCTAAAAAGGCTCTTAAATCTTTAATAGTTTTGGGTTTTCTGTAGTTTTTTAATGCCGTAATTCTATCCTGAGGAACTGCCACTCTCCTATTCCCAATGAGGTGACCAAGATAAACCAAATATTGCCTAGCCCAGCTACATTTCTCAGGTCTAGCTGTTAAGCTTGCCTTTCTAAGAGCTATGAGTACTTTCCTCACATCAGATAAGTGCTGGCTAGGATCTTCTGAATAAACTAGTATGTCATCAATATATGTGTGACAGCAATCCATGCATTCCTTAAGTGCTAACTCCATGGTGGCCTGAAAATGGGTTGGAGCATTTTTTAGTCCAAAAGGTAAACGCTTAAAACGATATTTTCCATATGGGCTACAAAATGTTGTAACATCTCTGCTTGTTTCATCCACTACCAGCTGGTAAAATCCTTTGGCCAAATCAATCTTGGAGAGAACCTTTGCATTACCTGCTCTCTCCAATATATCTTCTAACTGTGGCATTAAGTATGGAACAGACTGTGTGACCTGATTAACCTTACGGAAGTCAACACATAAACGGATCTTTCCATTGGGTTTGACAATGGGGACTAGTGGGCTTGCCCATGGGGCAGAGCTTTCTTCAATGATACCTTCCTGTAACAAAGTTTTTATTTCTTCCTGCACCCCATCCTTTACCTTATTAGGGATTCTGTAGGGGTTCTGGGCTATTGGCGTAACATCTTCCATTACTTCAACGTTCACTTTAGCTAGTCCACAGTTTCCTGGTTTCCCGGACAACACATCATTGAATTCCCTCAACAAGTTTCCTAAATCACCCTCATTCACTTCTGCACATTTAGTGTCTCCTAACACAACACCACTCTCAAATAAGTCACCTTCCTCTGCATAAACTGTAACTTTCCCCACAAACTCTTCCCTTTCAACATACAGTTTTGCATTGTTCACATGAATCACTTTAGTTCTCTGCTTTTCTCCTTCTTCTCTGACTTTGTAGTTGACTGGCCCTAGCCTCTCTAACACCTCATATGGACCCTCCCAAGAGTCCTGTAACTTTGCTATCATACCTGGTATCCTACATAAAATTCTATTCCCTACTTCAAAAGTTCTCACTATTTTCCCTCTGTTGTAAGCTTCTTCTCTTTTCTCTTTCTCTTTCAACCCAATATCAGTTGCCGAATCCCAAAGCATTTCCAATCGTTCCCGCAAACTGTCCACCCACTCACCTAATTCCATGCCCCCACAACTATCAACAGCCCATCCATCATATAACAGGTCCGAGGGTGTTCGAATGTTATGACCCAAGACCAACTCAGCTGGTGAAAACCCTGTATCTCTGTTTGGGCAAACTCTCAAACACTGCACAGCCAAGGGTAAGAAGGATTCCCAGTCTAACCCTCTTGTGTTGGCCTTACTTAAGAGAGACTCAAGAGTACCATGTAATCTCTCAATACACCCATTAGTTTGAGGGTGGTATGGGGTTGTGCATGACAGTTCAATGTGGTAAATCTCAGCAAGTGCTTTCATGACTTTCCCCGTAAATTGAGTACCCTGATCAGTAAGGATTTTCAATGGGAAGCCCCACCTAGCAAAAATTTCTACTAATGCTTCTGCAACTTTTTCAGCTGTAATTCCTTTTAAGGGAACAACTTCAGGCCATCGTGAGGCTAAACAGACATATGTTAAAAGAAATCTTGAACCCTTTTTACTTTTTGGTAATGGACCTACTATATCCAGTGCAACACTCTCAAATGGAACATTAATGACAGGCCGGGGGACCATTCGTGATTTCTTATTGTTACTTTTGTTAGTTTGTTGGCATCTTAAGCATGATCTACAATAATTCTCAACATCCCTTGCAATGTACGGCCAAGTAAAACGAGCATTCAAGAAATGCCGAACCTTCTTAGTGGACAAGTGTCCAAGCCCATCATGTGATAGTCTCAGTACTCTTTCTCTTCTGCATTTGGGAAGTACAATCCTATCTGATGTGCCACTATCAATGTCAGTAATCCTGTGAAATAATATGCCCTTCAGCCAATAATAACCCATCTCACCTCTCATTGCTAGATTTCTGCATTTTTCTAAAGACAGATCTTCCATTATTTCTCTCCTTAAGTCATCCACTTCACTTCCCTCTCTCACATTAGGTAACCCAACTAACTCTGCCAATTCCTCATCTCTTACTTCCGTACTTCTGCTCAATACCTCTTCAACACCTAACCATCCTTTAATTCCTCTTCCCTTTTCCCCAACTCACTTTCCTCAACCTGCACATCCTCCCCTACTGCACCACTTTCCACTGCCTCCTTCCTGTTTTTTTCACATACATCATGTAATAAGGATTGGTTCCCATTCTGTGCTACAGAGCTATCAAGTTTAGTGGCTATTCCCCCATCAGCTACTTCTCTTTTTGCTAACTGTTCAGATTCTGTCTGGTTATTTTTAGCTTGATTACGGGTTGTAACTCTATCTACCTGCAGCACTGGGTTGGATTTTTCCTTTTTTGCTTTTCTATATTCCTCCAGTAATCTATGGTCTTCATCATTCACAATGTCTATTGAGTACAGGACACACCCACTAGTAAGATGGTCAGGGACAACTGCTACATATTTTGTACCAGAGTGTTACCAATTTTAAAAGCTACAGTTGCTACATCAGCTACAATCTTGTCATGAGAGACTCCTTGAATTGTTACCAACTCATCTAAGTATTGAGTGCTTTCTACCAAACTGGCTGGAACAACTGAAATTTGAGCTCCCATATCTAAGATCACAGTCACTTCCTTCCCATTAACAGCTGCTTCAACCACATTGTTATGTTCATCTAGTACCACAACATTTACTTTCTTGTCTCCCCTGCTATTTTTCATCACAAGTTGATTATTGTTTTTTGGCTGATCATCCTTCATATTTTTAGGACATCCAGGACTTTTGTGACCTAACTGATCACAAGTAAAGCATTTGGGCTGGGTGTAGGAAGTGTACCCAGGGTATGGCCTTTGTTGTGGGAATCGTGATCTACAATCTTTTGCTCTGTGACCTTGACGGTTACATTTAAAACAGGTTATTTGAGCAGGGTGAGGGTTGGTGTAATGTCTATATCCACTGTTGCTGGTCCCAAAGTGTTTGGAATTACTCAAATCTTTCTTATGGCCCAACTTTTTCCCATCCATAATCGCATCAATTGCATCCCCAGCTTCGATCAGATCCTGCTTGCACTTAATCATCTTGCTATCTAGGACTGCTTGTTCTGTTTCACTGAGGACCTGTCTGAGTAAGGCTTTCATGATCTCTATTATACAGTCATACACACTCTCACATCCAGAAAACAGTCTTTCCAACACCAAGGTACCCGACCATACAACTTCCCGCACAGACTTCCCAGATGCATCCTTCACCCATGAGTTAAAGAGTTTGGAACCAGTGCTAGCCTTTGACATGCCAACATTGTTATAAAGTCTTTTTTTTTATGTCCAGGTAAGTGGTTGTTGGATTCTGTAAGAGATCCAGCACAAGATTTTTGCACTTAGGTGTTATCTTGGCTAAAAGAATAGTTTTCCACTCATCTAATTCGACTCCAGCATTAGCAAGTTCTGCTTCTAAGCTATTGAGAACAATTTCTATCTCAGTTCCATCTCGATACATTGCTATTTTCTCCACAAGTTTGTCTTTTTTAGCTGCTTCCCTTAACCTATCGTCTCTTTCATTCCGCTCCCTTTCTAGTGCCTCTCTTTCTTCTCTAGCTCTAGTTTGCTCTTGTGCTAATTGCTCCTCCCATTTTTTCTGTTCTCGCTCTCTGGTAACTAATTCCACTTCTCTCTCTTTCCTTTCTTGTTCTCTTCTCTGTTTTTCTAATTCCCGATCCTTAACTTGCTCTGTCAACAGACTAGTCATTAGTTCCAACATCTTATGCAACGTGTCTGGAGGGTCCCCTTTCTCAGATACTTTTTAGTAGCCATTCCAGTAATTCCACTAGCACACTCACTAGATTCTGTATCCCTTCTATCCTCCACAACAGCAACAATACTTCCCAAACTACGTGTACTACTCTCCAAAGTCACACGAGAACTTCCACACCTATCTCCCGACAAATCTACGAAACCCTGTAATTGCTCAACACTCTGGAATTCCCCACCTTGGCTTTCTTCTTTTCTCTGTGACTGCTGTCCTTTTTCTGTCTTTTTGGTGTTCCTTGTCTCCCTCCGCAACTGGCTGCAAGACAGCTCCCTGAAGGTGATCTACAAAAATAGAAGAGGTGAAAACAAAAAGGAAAGAGGCAAAGTAAAATGATATATGAAAAAATAGGGAGAACACAAAACAATGTTTAAGTGTAGCAATGTTTAGTTCCTTCGCTTGACTTGAATCTTTTTCAATGGCTGGCTCGTTTCCTCCACCGCTGCTACCAAGTGTGGTGCCTAGTATCCTCTGATAGTTCGATAAGGTTGACTGCCACCAGTTCCACTGACAGGCCTTGCTAGTATCTCACAGTTGGTCAATTAATAATGGTTAAAGTTATATTAAGAGACATGCAGTAACACAAACAGGCTCAGTTGGTCAAATGGACAAAGAATCTGCAGTGCTCAGTGACTATATAGGAGTAGGTAGATGAGGGGTAGAGGGGGCCCCCACCTTTACACAAAGACAGTGAACAATGAGTCCAGCTCAGCTGGTAATCCCAGAAGTATCAATTACTACTACAATGTGGCATGACTATGACTGGGTTGGCCTATTCCGGCCCCACAGTAATGTACAAACTAATGTATGTTATTATAGCTGTACTGGGTATATTCATTTACAGTGGAACCACCCACAGTGAACACTGTAACGAGCAACACCATGCAAATACTTGAATATACACCAGTGTATAGTGATATTATTTTTGTTATACACATGAAATACTCCAGTGACTCTTATCTTGTTTGTACACTAGTGAATATCTGTTGTGACAGACCATAATATTTGAGTTTTACTATGCGTATTACTTACACTAGGTGTATACAAAACTAGGGCTTTGATGAGGACTGCAGCTATGACAGAAACCAGCTCAGGATGGTAGCAGACAGCACATCTAGCGTGGCCCTGGATAGTGGAATCATTTCAAGCGTTCCTTGGAAGTCTGTGGTGCTAGCCATTCTGTTGGTGGTCACTGTAGTAAAGTTGTCTTCTGTGAGAGCAGAATTGAATTAAAGAAGTATGGCTCTGTTCTCTCAGAAATGGTCACTTACTGCATATTGACCTCAAACTCTGGTGGCACTAACAAGCTTGAGGATAGTCTGTAGGCAGAGTTAGTTGAAATAGAGAAGAATATTCAGATCAAGGTAAATATAAGCTTATTTGTCACACACAGTATAGACTCACTATGTCCAATACAAATAGATGACTGAAGTATAACTGGAAGATACAATCAAAAAGAACTTTGAATGATTTTTTTAATGAACTTTGACGTTTCTAGTGAAGAACTGTTTTCTTCACTGGATAAGAGCCTCCAATCTCTTAATGTCAAGCGGCAAGCATACCAGGGGGGAACATTTGTGGGTAATCATATCCACAAGCTATTGCAGGTATTATTTAATTTTTATGTAATGCTAAAAAATCTGTAACACACCTGTAATCTTCATGTTAGCTAATAGCCGAAAAGCATCAAGATATTGTTTCATAATTTGAAACAAATCAGCTCCACATTCCCTCAGACACTCCAGCCTACTGTAGATGACACAATCGCCACATTCACCACCACTTTCTCTCTCTTCCATGAATGCCATAAAGGATATAAAACATTAATTAATTTGATTAACAGTCGTTGCCCGGAGGTCGTCACCACGGTAAAATTAAGTCGGAAGGAATGTATAATGTGTAGTCTCACCCAAAATTGGTGTAAAAACATTTCCTTCTCTATTTTTCAGAATGGTGATGTTGTCACTAATGGAGTAACACAGGCAAGTGAAGAGAATACCCAGAGGCAAAGTCCAACTTCACTAACAACAACTGTGACAGTTACAGGTGAGACAGAAGGAGACAATGTCAGGTGTAATACAAGGCTGAAGGTGGGAGAGCATGTTATAATAGACCACTACGTCACTGTTTCTGAAACTCCATAATAAAACAGATGCATATATAAATGCTGAATCATTTTATGATGTTCAGTGACTTTTTACAGAAAACTGTCTGAATGTCAATTGTTGTTTGTCTTCATTGTAGTAGATGTTTTTAACTTCTTTTGAATGATTTATGCAACTCACTATCATTTTATTAATTTTGAACAAATTTGCATGCATGTAATCAAGCGCCAATATTAAATAATTGTATCTGAGTGGCTCTTCCAATGATGTTATTTAAATTTGACCATTTCAAGAGTGAAGTAGCGGGATTAATGGTCATGAATTCTGCAGCTTTTTAGGAAAAGTTGAATCACATACAATAAAACCAATATACACGTATTTCTTCACTAGAGAAAAGAAGTATAACTATTATACCTATTAAATAACTTTTTAGGTGACATTTAGCTAGTCAACCTCTCCAGAAAAAAAATCTTTCTCATAAATAATGGGCTCCACATGTATGTCAAATTTAAGCTTCCCACACTATTTTATCCAGAATTTTCAAACAAAAATTAAGCATGGCAAAAAGTGAAGTAGCTATACATGAATATGAGGCATCACAAAATACAATTGAATTCATTATTTTCTTTGAATACTTTTAGATGTTTTTCATCTCAATTTATCATCACTTGTTCTGCTAATATTTAATTTAGTTTTGGATTACATGTTGTACATCTTTTTTTTAGTTAATGACAATATCCTATGTTAATATAGACTCATTTCCATGTAGAATAAATTAGTTAGGAAGTTTGTTTAGCCTGTCATAGCACACATTTTGTATTTTTTTTAATGTTTCGGTCCAAGGACCTTCTTCAGTTTCACTGTCTACCGAAACATTTTAAACAAAATTCATGCTATGACTAGCTAAAATACTAAACTTCCTTACTAATATCCTACATTGTCAAGGAACGACTCTTACCAAAATCAGGATTGAATAATATTCTTTAGAAGTGTTCATAGCATACCAGTTTATACATACAGCAATAATTATGTTTTTGCTTTGATTATTGAGCATATTATATATTATCACCTCAACAATGCAATATTTATTTTTCACCTTGCGATAAGGACATGATTGAGAAATGATATCTTGTTGGAATGTGTTAGTTGTGACGTATTTATATATGTAAGAAAGATCATAGTCATAATTTGTAGCCACTGTGATAATACTATAGCTACATTGTTGTATACAGTATCATTTGTCATTGCATATCATGTTTTGATAGCTATGATGATCAGATGCCATTTGGATTACAGTGTATATCACCTTAACCCCTCGCTGTAAAAAATAGTGCATATTCCGTGTGGTCATACAGTAAAACCTCCGAATAGTGACCACATTGGGGACGGGACTTTTGGTCTCTTCTCAGAAGTTGGTCCTTTCTCTGAGTTTCTTTTGTAAATGTCATTACATGTATTTGTAATAAAGAAATTGAATTAAAAATACATTCATTAATTGATGCATGTCTTATTGTGGTTATCTGAATTGTGTCCTGATGACAAGCATCTTACAAGAAATGTTTTCGTCTGAAGTCTCAATTGCCTTCTTGTGGCTACTGGTACAGCTAATTTAGCTATTTCTCCACCACATTTATCTATACTTCGATAAAGATTTGCTGCTACTGGAGAGTCAATTTTCTGTAAAAACAACTTTCCAGAATAAGGGGATTGTTTGAGGCAGTATTTGCAACGAACCACACCAGTCTTTATTTTGGTAGTAGGCCAGCTGATTTTTTCCTAGTAGCTTGCTGTCCTGTGGACATTATTTCCTGCACTTTTTGTTCGGATGAAGATTAAAATAGAAGCATCAAACTTTCAGTGAGCATTTAGCTAAGACCTTTTGTCCCAAACAAAATTGGATACTGTAGAAGTCGTGTAGTATGCTATTTTTTATCAGCTTCGAGGCTGCAATCTCTCAAATTTTCAATGGGTGGGTTTTTTGGTCGCTCTTAGAGGGGCGAATGTAGTTATTTTCAGCAAAATGGGACCGAGACATTGGTCATGGGTCAGAAATAAGAGGTGGTTGCTTCTCGGAGCGAGTCATTTTTACCTACATCAGTCACTATACTGTATGGGTGAATGAATCAATTGTGATAGGAAAATTACTACTAACAACATTAATGCAACTTATATTGATAATTAGTACTGCCACAACCACCTTGTTAATGTTGTCTAGGTTCTAAATGCACTATATTTGTTGTAGTTGCAATCGGGGCACATGATTTGGTCTCTCCAGAAAGGTTGGTCGCATAGAAGTTTAATGTACACAAATATTGGTAATCAGTGAACCAATATAACTGTGCCTGCAAGACTGTATGTTGGTGTATTCATGGACTGTCCATTTTTTGGAGGGGGGGGGGAAGGGAACCGAATTTTGCATGACAGATTAACCAGGTGAAAGTTTTAATGAGGCAGTAGGTCCCTCTGCCTAAATGCTAATTGTGGCCCTGATGTGAGGTGGCTTAGCTTTAAAAAAAAAGTTTTTGTGACATGCTGGACAAAAGTCTGAAACTTTTTTTAGTGTTTCATATGCACATAAGGATTTTTAAAAATAATGGGCTCCAAGCATGATTATTGTATTGGGGGCTGATAGACCATTTTGTCTAATTAATTATACACTAATTAGTGCAAGTTTTGTGGCATGCAACACAGAAGTCTGAAACATTAATAAGCTCTCTAAATACATACTTAGGATAAAAGGGAGAATGGCTCCAAATGTAATTATTATACAAAGACTGGTAATGCAATTAATTTTTCTTAAATGTACATCAAAGGTAAGTGAACTGGTATTGATTTTTAGTCAAGTTCACATCTACAGTCACACAGATCAGTGCAAGAGAGTCCTGCTTTCATACACATGCAACGTGAAGCACATCCTCTTTGGGACTTGCACCCACATTTAACAAGTTCATTGCATGCTTTGGCAGCTTCTGGAATGGTCATCCATACTGGCTTCCAAGAATTGTCTTCCTTCTTCCAGACTCATTCTCCTGGTGTATGTTTTGGATAGAAGACCAACTAGTTGTCCAAATGTTACTTTGAATAATCACTCGCTTTGTATGCTGCAATAATGTATCTTAAGTGGGAGGAATGTTTTCCAGAGACTTATTTTTCTTGCAAAATAGCTCTCTACGAGCCTCGTTTATTGTGGTAAGACAACTGGATTTATTGTATAGCACAACTGTGTATCTTTCAAGAACGAGAAAATGCTCAGAAGATAGACTAATGGGCTCATATGGGTGCTGAGCAATGTAAATAAAAGCCGCAGAAGGAAGATGTTGTGTCACATCCAGTGAATGCATGGAAAGGAGGAAGTGCCCTACTCTTTTCCACACCAAGATTTGAACAGATTGTGTTAATATGGTAGTAACAGAAATGTTTACCTGTTCCAAAGGCCAACCATATATCAACATTTGGATGCTGCTCACACAGAAAATAAAAGTGTCCAACAAGAAGGACAACAACATCAGTATCAACAGTTCGAATCATGGTGGTATTGTTTCCTCTTTGAAGAGAATCTTTCACATGAATTATTATTCGAGTGTCCCTCAGTCTTAAACTCGCTTAGACACTTTGCAATTTCAGGACCACAAATCATCCATCGCTGCAAGACTACATGGTTCTCCATCAATCCAATAGCACCACCCTTGCCTTTCACTTTGGCGTTTTCTTGCTCGTGCATCTTGGTCAAGTGGAATATAGGAGAACCTGTGATACATGATATAAACAGTCACAGTGAATACTATTGTGCTTATACACTGACCTTGAATTTGACTTTGAAGCCACCCAATTTGACTTGAACTCCTGTTGAAAACACACTGTGAGAGATTTCATGTCCCGGATATGTATGGGGAGCCACCGTGCGTAATTGTAATGGTCGAAAGCAAAGAAAAATCCAACAAGATCTTCCAATGCTTCAACATAAAGATCAAAATTTGCTTCACGATGTGCTCTGATAAAAATGAGAATCATTTTTTTCAATTTTCACTATAGTGTCCCAAAACTTAAATGTGGGACTTCGTGCTGCCATGTTCGCTTTCCAATCACTGAAGTTCATACCATCGCTATCAGCTGAGAATGCTTGATTTTGTAGAATTGTGAGAGCAGCAATGGTTACTTGGTGTGCATGACGTGTCCTCAAAGGTGAGATGCTGTTAACAAACTTTCTGCTGTGCCAAAACTTGCAACACCAGCTTCAATGAGAGATGATGTCCAACCAGAATCAGCAAGGTAATCTCCAAGTATATTCCAGAGTGCCATCTGAATGTGTAAGCCGCCGAACATGACAACGAACTTATCCTACCGTATGATAAGGGCCATGTCCACTGACGGGATTAATTTTCGGGATTAATTTTTTTTTTCACTTTCCTAAAGTCAATAAGCTAATGAGTGAACACTTTTGATGATATTTTGTCTAATATGGCAATATTTGATCTGACAACAACAACAAAACCAGTTATCCCTCATTCCTCGCCCACACCAACCAGACAGCGACCGATTCTGGTGACTAATATACGATGAGGAACTAAAGAGTAGAATATAAATTCATATATATAGCATAGTTTAGTCCCGCGTAGCCAGACCCTACTGCTACCTAGTCTCGCGGGCCAGACCCTTTACCCAATATGAAGAGAAAGAAAGGGTCTGGTCGCGTTTTATATCTATGGTCTGGTCAAGTTCACGTATGCGTTTGGTCTTGCACTGTCAGCACAAGTGTAACCACTGCGGTAATATAGCTTTTGATTACGCGGTAATCATGGTTCAGGTGATTTTAGCGCGCTGAAATTACTGTCGACATGGATGTAACTGCAGCGGTGGCGGAGAGTGCTCGAGTAATCGGACTTACACTGAAGGAGAAGCAGTTGGAAGCAATCGGGATACATTACCAACAGGCTATGGAAAGTCCGTTGCAAGACGTTTCTGGCATAAGCAGCAATTCATTCCTACAGTTCCATAGAAACCAAGCTAAATTTGCGCGCGAACGTCTCTGTTTATATAGTGAGGTCACTGTCACTTAAAACCAATTACCGGTCCGAGAAATTCCAGGACCAGTGAGACCAAACGCATACGTGAACTTGACCAGACCCTTTCTTTCTCTTCTTATTGGGTAAAGGGTCTGGCCCGCGAGACTAACTGCTACCTATGCGCATAGTTTAGGTAAAGGGTCTACATCGTTACTATAACTATCCGGTTTAGCCGGAACATCCGCCCCCAAATTTGTAGAAGTGAGCTAAATAAAGCCCGATATGTAGCGCGCATGCTCAACATGACATAAGGTGTCCGAGAAAACGCATTTACGACTTAGCCACACCTCCCCACACAACCACCAACATTCATCCTCTGTACACCAACACCACCGACAACGTAGGAAGCCACCGAGTTTTACGATAAAAGTCTCATTATTTTGCAGCTGCCAGAGCAATCCTGTAGTAGGTAAGATGGCTAATTAAATTCTGGGTAACAGAAAGTGGCTAACATCAGGGCTAGCGGTTTAGAGACAGTGGATTGTCAGCCATTTAGACAAGTTCAAATTCATTTTTTACTTGTGTCAGGACTTAGCAAAATGGCTTGCTTGCTAGTGGAAGATACATATTGGTAGGCTTAATTAAATGAGTTTTAAACTAAATAGTAGTAGTAATATTGCTAAAGTTCAGCATAAGCCTGTGGAAATCATAGATATTTAGCCAGCACTCAATGCAAACTATTTCTGGAATAAGTTCCAACATAAATTTTTCATATCACAGGGAAAAAGTGGAATTTTCTGTTGTCATGTAGCTATCCAAGGAAATGCCTACATTCCATTTTCCAAATGACAGTAATGATATTCAAGTGTCTTGCAGTAATGATATTCACGTGTGTTATAGTAATAGTAATGAATATTGTAGCAAACAATATCCTTTGGGTACTAAAGACAATCAAAATTAACAGAATAATTAGTATAGCTAGCTAGCTAGGTGCAAAAGCTAATCTCTCCAAATGAAATATCACACTGAATACTTTTATCACTCTACGTATTGTCAAAGTGCCATCTTGAAAGTCCTCTGTTGTTAGAGTTAACAAATAATACTGCCCAATTACAGTCCTAATGCATGTACATTTAATTCATCAGTACTAATATGCTATCAATGTCTTTATCCTCTTTTAAAATCTGAGTGGCTATAGCTAGTGTCAATGTTTCTTATGACCTGATATTGGCTTGACAAAATAATATTGTATTTTACTCATAGCTATATCCAGACAACTGAAGTTCCAATATTCATCTTTGTCTTATATATGTAAGTTACCTGGGTAGATTAGCTCATCTTCCAAGATTTCCTTTGGTGCCAAAGCTGAATCAATGAAATTGAGACGAAATTAAATAATCATTAAACAGAAGAATACATTGTAACTAGCCTTGCAAAACAACTTAATGTTGTTGTTGTTGTTGTTGTAGTTCTTTATATTGTTGGCCTTGAGATTTTTGTGATTGATTTCAGATGGAAAGATATAGCAAAAGGATGGTATCAAGAAATGAGGGAAATGGATACTCACAGCTTCCTAGTTCCAATGCAATAAATTCAGTTAGTGTATCTGCTGGTGATGCTGAAGTGCAATCACTGTCTATGTCAATCAACCTAGGCTGTGATTGCCAGAATATCCGCTGTAGTTTAAAAAAAGAGGTCAGTATTTCATTTATAGTTTTTTCCTTAATTTACTATTATGATAATTGAGTATGAGAGACATATAATTAAGTATTTATGCATGTCCTTAAACTGAGTATTCAGTTTATTAATTGTCATTTCAATGCGTGTTAATTTAATATACAATCGTTGATACAAGCCTTATTATTTATTGTTATTGATGTTGTTTTACAAGTAACTAGATATTGTATTTTAGTTAATGATAGCTAATGAATGGCCTAACAAAACTAGACTCTTATAAGGAGTGCAATTAGAAACAATTTGGTATAGTAATTTTCTTAATATCTATTATAATAATACACATATGCGTCAGTAATTATGCTGTTGTTTATTTACAATAGAATTTGTTTATTTACAATAGAAAGTTAAGTTTTCATTTTAAATATGGCAGGATAAATTGCGAATACAAAGGAATGATATGCAACAAACAAAATAACTTATTGACTTATTTATCAGGTGTGGCGGAACCAGCCCGACAGACCTGGTAATTGCCGGACCAATATTTAACTATAAATTTTAGCAGCCTGCTAATAGGGACTTATCGGAAATCAGGGATACTTTTTATTTGTTTGTGAATAATATGTGTGGAAGGACATATGTCATTTTGTACTTTGATGCTCACGTTTTGGTGTTTGCTTGGAGGTAAACCCTGCCCATATACTTTACTAAACAGAATCCTTTGAATTTTCAATCTTTTCTTTTTTTCCCATATCATCCGTTGTAGTTAGGTCTTGCAAACTTGCCAGAGTTCATTTGAATTAGTGGCAGAAAAATAGCTTGTTTTGGTTAATGCACTGTAGTTTGTCATATTTATACGCCAAAACAACAATATTGTCTTTGCTTAAAAATCCATTGTCTAAATAGTCCAGTCACAAAGTGAATACAAGGTAGGTCTGGCTTTGGCTTATCCAGTAAACAAGTGTGTATAAAAATGTTGTGGTGTTACAGCTACTGCTTAGCTAAAAAACATAGCACAAATAATCTTAAAGTGAACATTTAAATAACAAATATATAAATTACCTTTACACATATTTTTAGGATTCCTCCCAGTGTTTTTGGCTATACAGCAGTAAGAAGTCTTTATTTAAACAGTTGCAAGGGTGGTTTCTATGGCATTCAAAACCTTTTACCATATGCACAGTCGAACTTCCAAATAAAGGACATAATGGGAATACCAGTTTTGTCCATTGTTGAGAAGCTGTCCCTTCTTCTCGGAAACCATCACTTTTTGACTGTTTATCTAATATTTGATTGTACAAAGTGTATTAGATTATATGAATTGAGTGAAAAATAAATAAATATAAATATAATCAAATATATAGTATACTGGCTTTTTTGAACAAAAAAAAAATCACATCAATTAGTCTGCTCCAAATACGAGCTTACATTTTCCAATTGCTTCTTTGAAGCTCTTCAACTTTGGTGAAGGAGAAAATAAAAGGGTTGAGGTCCACCCCTTTACCACTTTAGCGATTGGTAAAAGTCTGGCTATGCGTGACTGGGCTGCGGGTTAGAAATACACTTCATCTACCGCCTCTGTGGACCCAAGATAGAACTTGTTGATTCATTAAAATTGTCTGAACTGTAGTAAATTTTGATGTGTCAATGAATGTCCATTAAGTGAAGCACTTTTTGTATGGTGTAGCAATAGTGGGAATTCTGCAGTTCTGTCCGTTGTCCGGAACTTGGAAGGTCCACATCTCGGAAGCTCCTAATATACAATTTTCAATAGGAAATCCATCCGTAGTTTTGTGTTTGTCCGCTGTATCGTGCTTGTCCGTTTTTCGGAAGGTCCTTTGAACGAGGTCCGACTGTAATTTCAAAATTCAGCCTTTATTTGCTTTATGTACTTGCAGCTACTTTTAATAATATGATAGCTGAATGATGCCTTCCTGTTAATGTAGGAGATAGAACCTTAAAACTTCGAGCAAGCTAAATTAATGTTATACACTTTTGTTATTTTTGCATACGTTGCACATCACTAGTATATATATTGGGACATTATATGCATGCATTATGAATATCATTATTAACCATGTCATACTTGTTACGTCATTCATTGGTTGAGTTTTATCACATGGAATATGTAAAAAAGAAGAAAAGTGAGCGAGTGTGGATAGTATGCTAGCTATTGAGTATTTCCATATATATAGTCAGGTTGGCCTATTGCTATGGTCTGTAGAGAATGGCTGCTACACAAATTCTATATAGGATAACCTAAAGTTTGTGTGATATATTTCTTCTCTATTAGGGTGATAGTATCATCATTAAGGTGGTGCGAGAATGTGGAGAGAATACTCATAGGCCAAGTCCAACTTCACGTACAATAAATCTGACGGTTCTTGTTGAGACGGAAAGTGCAGTCATGCTTAATGCAGGGCAGGAGGTGGGAGAGGACGAGGATGAAATAGGCCACTACTCTGACACTGAAGCTGAGACTGTTCAGGCGGAGGCTCAATATCGGGAAAACGAAAAAGATGTGTCCACAAATCCTAAATACTTAATTTAATGATCACTTTTTCTATTGTCTATGCTTGAATTTTTTAGATTTTTCAGACTTGATTTTTATGTGCTGTTTAGTTTCATTGATTTTTGTTTTTATAAAGTATTTCCATATGACTGGTTTTCATTTTTTGATACTCACTTTTGTTCTGTGTAAAGTTATATAATTTTTTCTATTTTGTTTTAACAACACACGTTAATATGTGTACATTCAATTGCTAAAACTTAGGAAATGTAGCTATAAGTAGCTAGCTAGCTAGCTAGCAGAAAGTCCCACCATAGTATCAAGAAAGTAATGTCGTCGATGCTGGTGATAAAATTGTAAAGCAACTCTGTGTGAATAAAAAAATTCTTCTTCACTTTGCAAGGGAGAGGGAACATCACCCTATATGCCACTGCCCCGCCCCCTTGCTGTGGCTTTTGCCATGCGTTCAGAGTGTAGCCTACTTCAGCCCTAGCTGTGCTGCCAGGTTTCCAAGGTTGAGGGGCACACACACAGTAATTGGTATGGTTTAGTGGTTGCTTTGATAATTGTTTAAAAAGCAATTCAAAATTAGCTAGAGAATCAAAACTATAAATTGTACATAATAACACTAAGATACCACATGTTAGGTGGACGATTCAGTCCAGCAACTAGTTTGCTTTGGTGTCGGTAGTAGTTTTTAATGAAGTAAGAGGATTCCATTATAAATAACTTAACTAAACCTTAGTCAGCATTGGCTATTTTTAAACCACAGTTTGACAATGTTAATAAAAATATGTGTATTTAAGTCATTTCAGTCATATCTTAACTTTGGTGTTTTCAAGTATTTTGTCACGTCACCTTGATTTGATAAGTCTGAAGTGGATACAGTAGATAGATCTAACACTTTGATTAAATTGTATTTCAAGGATTGTTTGAGTCCTGCATAAGAAAGTCACATTCATTAATTCAACTTCGTAAGCAGCTATTACATAGCTATATATAGCTGATTGATATGTTGCCTATAATATTATATAACCTACAATTTGGCATAAAAAAGGCAAAACAAAAAACACTTTAGACAATAGGCAGCCATAGTTGTATGTCTACATAAAATAAAAAAATCAGTTAGCCACCCATTGGCTAACATGTGACTAAGGAGTAGCTATTGACCATCACATAGCTATAGTAGTTATTAATATTGTATTAAAGAGCTAGGAAGGTAATTAACGTAACTGAAGACTTGAAAGAACTACGGAGACACTTTCTAGAGACTCCAGATATTGAACAAAGGACAGCCTGGTTACTAACTATTTGCAATACAGTCAAAATGTGAAGAGAAAGAACACTACGACTATAAGTGATAAAAAACAACAACAAAAAAAAAAACAAGCTAAAAAAATACATGTACAAATTTGAGGCTAGTGACATAACACTTCTCCTGACATTACTGCAAGACAACTCTCTTTGTTATTTCATGGCTTATCAAGTCACCAATGTTCATGGCACACCCCCAACTCAACATCACACCTTTTCCTTGATGACCGTAGCAGTGAATGACAACACTACCGTTATCCTCCTCACAAGCTTCAAGTCTAATGCGATCTCTACCTGGCCTCAGACCCGCCCAGCTCTTCAAGACCTTCGCACCACGTAAACTGGGGATCATTTCCTGGCATCGTTTCAAAATGTCCGTGGTAACTGCTTTATCTACTTCTTCCTCCCAATTCCCTTTCTCAGCTATTCCCCCTAGCACGATATCCGAGCCTCTCGGAATGACAGCTGTGTGAGTGTCATCAGGCTTGTAATAAGCAAACCAATTCTTCACCCACGGAGCATGTGCCAACACACACTGTCCACGGACTGGGTACAGGGACGAGTCCCGTACCAACTCCTTGCATGAACTCAAACCAGTAGCATTGATGACAACGTCGTAGGAACTCGTGAGTTCAGACAAATCATTAACCTTTCGCTTCTCCACTTTGCAGCCTAGATTCTGGCTCTTCTTCAACAGCCATTGTAGAAGTAGAGTAGTTTCTATAGTGAAGGTGCCGTAACTCCATATCTCAGCACAGTCTGAAGGTACTCTAAAGGTTTTCGCCTCATCAGAGTTTAAAGGCACACGTCTAAATCCAAACACAAGGTTCTTCCACCAGGGATCTGGATAAGTGCGACTCCACAGTGCGTAGCCTTGCACAAGGGAAATGCCTACTTCTGCATTCTCAGGAGAAGCAACCAAAGATCTGAAAAATTCAAAAGAGTTGCACAACCAACTCTTGAATTGATGTTCGGTTTCTTGTCTGTAGCAGGATAACTGGTCTTCATCAGATGATGACCAAGGTCCTAGAAAAAATATCGCACCAGATTTATCCGACAGAACGTTAGGAGAAAACCTTTCGGCAATTAGGGTGACGTCAAGTTCTTCCTTTTGATATCTTTGTACAAGATGAAGTGCGGCTGTTAAGCCTATTACTCCAGCTCCCAGAATCGCCACCCGAAACTTTGCCGCTTCTTCACGCTTACCACTACTGCAGTCAGCCATACAGGGCTCTCTTACTTCTCCCTAATTTTTTCGGAACTCTAGGTAAAGGGTCGTGTTCAACACAGTTTCGTTTGTGCAAATGGATTTGAGAGCACCTTGAAATTGTATTTCAGATGAGACAACTCGTATCAGCAACTGCACCGAATTCCTGCGCGTATAACATAAACTAATGGAAAGGTCTCTCAACTTCTGAATGGATGAAATACTGTGGCATTACACACCCATATTATAGTTGATATAAGGGATTCATTTGTTTCCAGTAAAGATCTACAGATATGAAAAAATGAGTTGATCATGTATTATTCAACATTCATTTTGGCTCGTTTGTGCCACAACCAGCCAGCTTTCTTGTTGTAGGAATAAGTGTATTCTATCTGTGCGAGTCATCAGGTTTACATATTATTATTACTATTATTATTACTAAAACTTTACAACCATGGTACAGAGTGAAAATGAGAAGTATGTAAGTGCTATAATAAAGTGAGGGTTGTATGTCGAGGGTAACATCTGCTGCAGGGACACAAACAAGAGAAAGAGCACGGAACATCTGAAGTGAAGTTTAGTAGCAATAACATGACTGAGCAATTTCAAGTAATAACAGAAATTTAGTGATAAGCCATTCTATTACATACCATTTCGTCAGTGGTGTGGAAGCCAAATAATTATAGACCTTTTTCTAAAAAATATTTCGAATTGGTAGGTAGTTGTGGGTGAACTGAATCGCAACGTGTCTATCTACCCTTTACCAATGCTATAAATTATGTTGTGAGCTAAACCAGGTTCGAAGGCCTCATAAGGATTTTCGTAAGCGCAAAGCTTAGCTATAACAAACGTAAACAAGTTCGGACGAGCCATGCAGAACATCAAAGTTTACTGTATTCTGAGGAAGTGTGAATCAATAATTGTGTGACGTGATCTCAACGTCACGTTTATAAAACCGCAGGAAGGGGCGTATCCCTATGGCGGTCCATCTAAATGTACCGCAACAAAAGCCAGGTTGTAGCTTCCCTTCAGAAACTTCTGTGGAGAATTCTCAGGACTAGATCAGTTGATAGTAGTCAGTCGCGCAGGTCATTGTGTGTGGCGTTGAAGTGCCCTCTGCTAGCCACCGTGTGAAAACTCGGTGAAGCGTCTACAAGAGCTTAGGTGAGTTCCGTGCTAGGTTGTAGTTACTCGCGTGGGAACCTATTGATTGTAACCTGAAAACATTTGTTGATTGCCATTGGTAACCTTAAAAACGGCTGGGTACATTCCTGTAGTGGCGAAATAAATACCTAAGGGTTATTCAGTGCTCCCTCCAGCGTGTCTTGTCTTACTTTAGAGGGTTATGTCTAACTGTCCGACTCTTTTTATTGGGTCTTGCTCTTCTTCTTGTGTGTTGTATGTGCTGCAGTATAGCTAAGAATGTCTCAGTTCATTCCTACCCAGTCCATCAAGCTGCAACCAGGCCTATCCATGCCAGGTAAGTGGTGTAGATGTGCATCATAGTGTTGCCGGACTGTTGTCTGGTAATCTATTACTGATCAATGGTCAGTCATCTGTCAGATTGGTTGTACAGTCTTGTATTTAGTCTTTCCTTCATGCCCTAGCTCATGGGCATATGTTGAATTTATCGATCGAGCTAATGGCAGTAACAACGGTTAGATTTGACTCGTATGTTAGCTGCACTTACTTTTGCTGCGACATTGACTCGTACTAGTTACACGTTAGTTTTGATTTATTTGAAGTTCATGTAATGGCTTACCAGTGGCATGAGAATGCAGAAGAGGAGGTGCTAGTTGAGGCCGGTGAGGATCGGAGAGAGGGAGGCACGTGCTAATGAGCACCTGCAAGTTTCAGCACTCGACTTTTTGTCAGCTTTTGTTTTTGCGTTATCCTTCCGACAGTGTTACATATCTTGTTTGAGCTATTCCCAGACTATCTGATACGTGCCATAGGCTCTAACGTTATCAGTATTGGTACAATGGGAAACACAACTATTACAGATGGAAGATAAATATATCGGACTTCTGTATGTTATTGGTTCAACCCTAAACTTTTGTAGAAAATACCTATTTTGCTGTTGAAGTTATTATTATTATTGTTGTTGTTGTTATGATTATTATATTGTTGTACTAGCGGTTGTTTTTGTAATTATTATTTTATTTTATGTCGACATACTTTTAATTTTTTTTTAGTCATCACAGTCTCTCTAAAAATTACATTCAAGGCCAATGCAAATATATAATATAATTATATGTATAACAACAAAGAACAACACTTCCTCTCGATTATTTTTTGAAATGCCTCTAATTATTTGTAATGAAATATTTAAGTACAGGTCATGCTGTGTAGTTGTACCATCCTTACAGTGTGGTTGTCCTTTCTCTGCTTTTCATCCTGTGCTAGAAGCCCATATAAATGTGAATTGTGATCACTGTTGTGTAGCAATGGACTCTAAAACGAGTCCTTTTATTTGTAGTGAATGAAATGTGTGCTGGGAACCCCCCCCCCCCCCCCCCCCCCCCCCCCAAGAAAAAAAAATCACTTTCAGGTTTCTTTATAGCTTTGGTTTTAGTAATGTATTACTGAACTACAGCCAACTAGGACTCAAATTGTGTTACAGAAAGACCTAGGATAAGCAATTAAAGTTGCAGCAGGACATACCCATTGAACCAATTGTGGTTGCTACCATAACAACTATTATAGAAACAAGTTCCCCCACTGCCTGTTTGGATCAGCTGAGCTTGGGATTTCTGCACCCACAAATTTGTTAAACAGGGAGTTGTCAATAATTTGTGTTGGTTAACAAGATAACACAGTGAAGATGGCCTTTTTTTTTTCAAGGCTGTTTACATTTAGTTCCACCACCTGATCTGCTGAACTCTTAGCCACTATGATAATATATGCTCTAGTGTACTGTGCAAGTCTTTGCGATGGCAGGGCACCAGTGATATGGCGATGGTTGGCCTAGTTACCATGCAGCGGGTGCCCATGTGAAACAAATGACACAATTCCTGTACATGGCATGGGTTGTCAAAATTTTATGGGCTTTCATTGTGTTTTTTTTTTGTCATTCTTTTAAATAAATATTTTCAAAGATACTTATTTAAATTTTTAACTTTATGAAGTAATGTTTATTTAGTCTCTTTGTAATTTTATATTTGTCATTCGTAGGTTTGGCATTGCTTCCTCCGGGGAGCCAGTCCATTTACCCCCCAGGCATTCTTGGTCTGGGGGTTTCTGCCCCTCAACAGGGACAAGCCGGAGGCAGCTTCGTCAGCAGCAGCGGCTGGCTCCTTTGTGTCCGTCACCGTGGGATTCCCTGGTATGTTGTGACATTTAGAAACAAAATCATTCTTTACATTGTTACAGCCATTTTTAGCACAAGTTTATTTTCCCTTCCGTTTTAGGCACTTTTGCTTGACAAGTGATGGGCAAGAGAATTAACGTATATTACTCAAAATAGATGCTGCTCTTGAATACTAGCTGCTCTTGAATACTAGCTGCTATTGATGCTTACCTATTACTGAAATTTAGCAAAGAAAGCAAAAGGAGTGAGTGGTGCAATTATTAAAATTTTAGCTCCTACTTGTATGTGGCTATTCTCAACATAATTATAAGTGTGACAGGCTTTGGGAAAGAGTGCGATTTTTGCGCTTATTTTTACCTCGTTATAATCTTTATATTTTTCTTCACATCTGGGTCACATTTGAACACTATTCAGTATGCAAATGGTCCAACCAGCCTCCACGACAAAAAATGGGTAGTAGAATCTGAACAGAAAGTGATTGTTTGATAAAATTACTTGAATTGATGGTTGAAATAACTTGTGGTTTTCAAAGTGCAAAGCAGATAGCAAGTATAATTGACTGTTACATACACAGTAAAAAATGGGGTGTAACGGTACACCCTTACTAGGGTGTAATGGAACACCCTATTAAACAGGGGTGTTATGGTACACTCTATGGTGCATCATAACACCCTACTATAAAGTAGGTGTTTAATGAAACACCTTATAGTGTACAATAACACCCTATGATGTATCACAACACTTTATAGTATACTCCTAAATCCTGGTGAGAGCAACTTGTAAAAGCAGTCTAAGGAAAACCTTTTTGTTTATGATTGAATTTTGTCAATTTCTTTGGTTAACTGAGTCACACTCATACCATTTGTTTATCACACACAGCCACCAGTCTTTAAAATATATTTGAAGTTCTTGCCAAAATACTACATATCTATACCATAGAGACTATTATTAAATAATTAAATGCCACTTATCCCTTTTTATTTCTGTGCTTTATCTTTTGTCTTGTATATCTGAGGACCTTGTACCCAACGTGCATATATTGAATTAGGAAAGATCGTCAAGTAAAATAAAGCCAGAGTTTTACCTGTAATGACCACCTGATGTCACTATAATTTTATTTGGGTTGTTCTAAATAAATTCTCACTAATAGCTAATGTTTATACATTACATTTTGAAGAAAAAAAAACAAAAACAAAAAACTATACATGATCAACAAGTGAAGGTTCAACAATAGAAGATGACTTGAGAACAGATCTTCACTCTTCCATGATGGCACACATTCTCTACATCACATACAACACAATCTATAAGTTTTGTTGCAAGCACAGAAATATCAGATTTTCTTTCCACAAGCAGTTATACCCAGCCTAGCCATAGATAAGTATTGCTAGATATTTTAGGGGAAAATATAGGTTACTGGAAGCAATGAGAAATGTTAGAAATATTAGCAACTTTTTAAACATATTAATTTTGTTTGAGACTTAGCTTTGCTGAGCTTTTCATTTTTCCTTAAACAAAGTGTAGAAATTCAAAATTTAGAATATGTTTAGAATTAACCAGGCCCCCAGAATACGCATTCAATATATAATGATAATGTTATCTTGACTTCTTGCTGAAATCTGTTATTTATTTGCATACTTACTGTCCCTTTACCAGATATGAACATAACCATACAAATCTGGTAAGAATAAGCAGGTTAACTAAATAGAAAGTATCTGTATCATTGCTTGGGCTCATAGACAGTGTGTGTGTGTGTGTGTGTGTTTGTGTGCGTGCGTGCATGTCGTGACTTTAACACATTTAGCTGCATTTAACTTACCACATCAAACATATCAGTTAGGCCCATTGTCAGAAAGTACTTCACCTACACAAACATGAACACATACACATGCCACATAA